>Ga0310691_10000154_pt1 | contig 138938 bp, 127 predicted proteins | sample 176DNAGHGlowgp2_FD_203887 | JGI IMG/M metagenome (GOLD analysis project Ga0310691, IMG submission 203887) | Sheep rumen microbial communities from Palmerston North, Manawatu-Wanganui, New Zealand - 1766 DNA GHGlow gp2 (v2) (version 2) | ecosystem: Host-associated > Mammals > Digestive system... | reverse complement strand
ATAACCGACGACCTCTTCTTGGCAGGCAGCCCCTTCAAGACAAGTGGCAGAAACCTGCTGATATTCGGGCTTGCAGTCCACCCGGACTTCCGCAGGCAGGGAATCGCACACACACTCATGGAGAGCATACTCAGAGCAGCTAAGGCGGACGGAAAAAGCAGGGTTTCACTCACATGCGAGGAACACCTCATCCCCTTCTACGAAGCCTTTGGCTACAAAAACCACGGGGTGTCAAAGTCCGTAATAGGCGGCATAAAATTCTTTGACATGGAGATGGGGCTTTAGGGCTTAGCTTCCTTTCTGCGGCACTTGGCTTTCAAGGCCGGGCCGAATTTTATGCTGCCGGCAGTGCCCATACCGTGGCGCTTGCGGGGTTCCGGGGGGCCCTACCCCCTCCATTGCTCGCCCGTAGCTTTGCTACGAGTTCGCAACCCGCCTTTGGCGGGCCCCTCCAGTGCCTGCCGTGCTTTTTTTTTGCTTAAAATTTCATTTTTTGGCAAAACGGTATTGACACTTTCTTTCATATACTGTAGTATCATTTTAACACATTCCTGTAGTGAATGGTTTTGCGGAAATGGCTCAATGGTAGAGCGCGACCTTGCCAAGGTCGATGTTGCGGGTTCGATTCCCGTTTTCCGCTCTAGCCTTTTGGCGAATATACGCATTTTGCGGAAATGGCTCAATGGTAGAGCGCGACCTTGCCAAGGTCGATGTTGCGGGTTCGATTCCCGTTTTCCGCTCTAAGCTTCGGGCGATTTAGATTGGTTCTAAAATCGCCTTTTTTTTTACATCTATCATAAAAGGGGAACCCTAAGTGAACGTAACCAAAGAAATCAAGAAGACTGAAAACTCAAGCGTAAAGCTCACCGCTACAATCAGCAAGGAAGACGTTGCGGCCGAATACAAGTCAAGCATTGCAAAATACGCAAAGAACATCCAGATTCCCGGCTTCCGCAAGGGTCATGTTCCCGTTTCCGTATTGGAAAGCAAATACGGCGATGCATTAAAGTCAGAAATCACAGGTGACCTCATCGACAAGGCACTCAACGAAATCCTCCAGGGAGACGATGCAAAGGACATCCGCCCCCTCCCCTACGCACAGCCCCGCCTCGAAGGCGACAAGCTGCCGGAATTCGACACATCAAAGGACTTTACCTTCACCGTAACATACGATATATTCCCGGAAGTAAAAGTTGCAAGCTTCAGCGGCATAACGGTAAAGGAACCTGTTGTTGAACTCGGCGACAAGGACCTTCAGGACGAGCTCAAGGCAATCCAGGAGCGCAACGCATCCGTAATAGACAAGAAGGATGGTGACCCGGTTGCAAAGGACAACATCGTAACAATCGACTATTCAGAGCTTGACGACTCAGGCAATGTAATCGAAGGCAGCAAACGCGAGGGCTTTGTGTTCACAGTAGGCTCAGGCGAAAACATCTACAAGATTGACGATGAAATCACCGGCATGAAGAAGGGCGAAACAAAGCAGATTACAAAGACCTACGACAAGAAGGATCCTGATGCAGACCTTGCCGGAAAGACAAAGAAAATCAGCGTAACGGTAAAGGCAATCAAGGAACGCCTGCTTCCTGCACTGGACGATGACCTTGCCCAGGACGTAAACGAAAAATACAAGACACTTGACGACCTCAAGAAAGACATAATGCACAACATGGAGCTTGCAAAGAACAGGAAGATTAAGGAAATCAAGAACCAGAGCCTCCTTTCCCAGCTTGTTGAAAAGAACCCATTCGACTTGCCAAAGTCTATGATTGCTGCAGAAAACGAAGCAAGATGGAACATGCTTGCACAGCAGTTCAAGACAAGCCCAGAGCAGCTTGAAAAGATGATTCTTTCATCCGGCCAGTCAAAGGAAGCAATGCTTGAACAGTGGGTTGGCAATACAGAAAAGATGCTCAAGAGCCGCATCATCGTTGACGCTCTTATGCGCGACAAAAACATCTCCGTTACACCGGAAGAAGTTGACGCTGAATATGCCAAGATTGCCGAAGAAAATGGCATTACCCTTGACGAAGTTAAGGAACACTACAAGGACCTTAAGGCTAAGGAATACCTTGTTGACGAAGTTAAGGAAAACAAGCTTTTTGATGAACTTTACAAAGAAGTAAAGGTGGCAAAAGGCGACAAGACAACTTTTGCAGATTTATTTAAGGAAGAAAAATAAAGCTGATGCGGAAAGGGCAGATTTTCTTCCCTAACCTGCACAAAAGAACGGAATGCCGCTAAAATTGCCGATTGTTTAACTTTATAAAAATAATTGGCGTTTTGAGTTGTCGCATTCCGTTTTTTTATTTATATTATATGTATAAGTAAATAAAGATTTGCGCAGCTTACTGATGCCGCGCCCCTTTGGAGTTTTTATGAATGAATATATGAATACACTTGTTCCAACTGTAATTGAGCGCAGCGGAAACGGAGAACGCGCCTACGACTTGTATTCAAGGCTGTTGAAGGACCGCATCATTTTTGTTGACGGAGAAATCCGTGACGAAACAGCAGACCTTATTGTTGCCCAGTTGCTTTATTTGGAAAGCGAAAACCCCGAAAAGGACATAAACATGTACATCAACAGCCCGGGCGGAAGCGTAACAGCAGGTCTTGCCATCTACGACACAATGCAGTACGTTAAGTGCGATGTGCAGACAATCTGCATGGGTCAGGCAGCCAGCATGGGTGCAATGCTTCTTGCAGGCGGAACAGTGGGCAAGCGCTATGCCCTTCCCTCCAGCCGCGTGATGATTCACCAGCCATGGGGTGGAGCCCAGGGTCAGGAAAGCGACATTGCAATCCAGGCAAAGGAAATTGTGCGCCTTAAAAAGCTTAGCATCCGTTACCTCTCGGAGCAGACGGGAAAATCCGAGGAAGAAGTTGCAAAGGACATGGAGCGTGACTTTTACATGTCTGCAGAAGAAGCAAAGGAATACGGAATCGTTGACCATATAATGAACAGTGCCAAAAAAGGAGCAAAGAAATAATGCGCGGTTTTGGAAAGAATGACCAGCAATACTGTGCTTTTTGCGGAAGACCGGCAGACGCCAACCGCCGCGTTGTAAAAGCACCAAATGATGACATTTACATCTGCGAAAACTGTGTGGCCGCATGCCAGACGGTGCTGAATGACGAACGCCATTCAATCCGCCCAATAGACATGGAAGATGTCCCGTCTCCAAAGGAATTCAAGGAATACCTGGACCAATACGTTATTGGACAGGACATGGCAAAGAAGGTTCTTTCCGTTGCTGTATATAACCACTACAAGCAGCTTTCCATTCCAAAGGAAAAGCAGCTGGAAACGGACGTAAAAATTGAAAAGTCCAACATCCTGCTTCTTGGTCCGACCGGAAGCGGAAAAACCCTTCTTGCAAAGACTTTGGCACAGAAGCTTAAGGTTCCTTTTGCAATTGCGGACGCCACAACCCTTACAGAAGCCGGTTACGTAGGCGAAGACGTAGAGAATGTACTGCTCAAGCTGATTAACGCAGCTGACGGTGACGTAAGCGCAGCAGAAAGGGGCATTATCTTTATAGACGAAATTGACAAGATTAGCCGCAAGAGCGAAAACACTTCCATTACGCGCGACGTTTCCGGTGAAGGCGTACAGCAGGCACTCCTTAAGATTCTTGAAGGAACCCATGCCTCTGTTCCACCTCAGGGCGGAAGAAAGCACCCCAACCAGGAGATGATAGACATAGACACCACGAACATCCTCTTTATATGTGGAGGTGCATTCGTAGGCCTTGACAAGATAATCGAAGAACGTATGGCTTCTTCTTCCATTGGATTTGGTGCAGAAGGAACACACCGCACGGAAGAAGAGCGCATGGAACTTTTGAACCAGGTAACAAGCGACGACCTTGTAAAATTCGGAATCATACCAGAACTTATTGGCCGCCTGCCGATGACCTGCGCACTCAAGGAGCTTAACCGCGACGACCTTAAGCGCATACTCACGGAGCCAAAGAACGCAATCACAAAGCAGTTCCAGGCAAGCTTTGCAATAGACGACGTGGACCTTACCTTTAGCGAGGAAGCCATAGACGAGATTGCAAGCATAGCAATAAAGAGTAAGACTGGTGCACGCGGACTTAGGGCAATCGTTGAAAAGGTTCTGCTTGACATAATGTTTGAAGTTCCAAGCGTTAAGGGCAAAAAGAAGCTTGAGATTACGCCGGACATTGTAAACCAGAAATACATTCCCGAAGCACAGACGCTTCTTATAGACCAGAAGACCGCCTAGCTTTGCAAAGCCGCATGGCATACTACGCCGCCATGGAGGGGCACTGTGAACGAAATCCCCTCCGTGGGATTTTGTTCACGTAAGTTTTCTGCGAAAACTTACCCTACTTATATAGCAACGAAATAACGCGCCATCCTTGGCGCTATTTCCAATACAAAATATTCGGGAACCCCGGTTCTCGCAACGAAGTTTCAAGCGACGGCGGTGACGCATAGGCATGTTCGGTCGGATTAGAGTAAAAATTTTATGGTAGAGCCAACAAGACTACCGTCCAAAAAAAATTCAAACAGCACAGACCCTGAATCAAGTTCAGGGTGACAGTCAATTGTCATTCGATATACTAGCAGAGACTTTTTAGAACATTAACGGTTTCCTGCGCAGTTCTCTCCCAAGAGACGCGGCGGGTCCATTCAATTCCGTCTGCAACAAGCTTCTTTCTTAGCTCGGCATCCGAAAGAATCCGCTCTATGGCACAAGACATTTCTTCTATATTATTGCTGTCAAAATAGAGTGCCTTGCCACCGGTAACTTCCGGAAGTGCACCGTAGTTTGCGCAAGCCACCGGCAAACCTGTAGCCATAGCCTCCATTACGGAAAGCCCCACCCCTTCGTTCACGGACGGGAAGACACATGCTTCTGCATTGCGGTAAAGCTCCGGGAAATTTTCGTGAGGAAAATAGCCTGTTATGAATATGTCGCTTGCAAAGCCTGACTCCAGGGCTGAACGGTGAACCTTTTCCCCGTATTCAGACTCTTCGCTTCCTGCAATAACAAGTCTGATTGGAGACTTAGACTTTTCCTTGTAGACAGAAAAGGCCTTTATAAGTTCAACATGCTTTTTTTCATCATTCTGCATTCTGCTTGCATAGATTATGTAGGGCTTTTTTATTGCAAATGGTTTTATGTCTATTATTTCCGAATCACCTTCAACCGCTGCTTTTGGAAAGAAAAGGCTGTGGTCTATGCCGTTATGGATTATTTCTATTCTGTTTGCCTTTACGCCAGCTTTTTCCAAATCTTTTTTTATGAATTTGCTGGCCGCTATTATGCAGTTTGCGCGGGAAAGCCCCTTGCGGACCTTGCTTGAATACCAGCGGTCACCCTTGCGCTCAAAGAGGCTGCTCATTATGTCGTTTACGACTGCAACGCCCGGAACTTTAAAAGATGACGGAATCATGCGGGAACCTGCTGTATACAATACGGCGGAATAACCTCTTTTTTTTGCGAATGAATTTGCCCTGAATGAATGCCAGAAGCGTTCTGCGGCTAGGCTGTCGGGAACATTTGCGCTAAAGAAGGGGCAGGACTTTTTGTCCGTATAGGTATAGCGGTCTATTTCCGCCCCGAAAAGCTCATATTCAAGGCCATCAACGTCAGGAAGAAAGGGCATTAGGGAAAAGAGATAGGATCCCAAACCAGAGCGGCCGTGATCCAAGCCGAATGTATCGATTCCAAATTTCATGCATAGAGTATATCAAAAAAATCTATAATATGCTATAGTCTTTTTATGGACAAGCAATTTTCTGATTTTGGTATTGGCGAAGAAATAATTCAAAGGCTTAGCGCGGCGGGAATAACTTCCCCGACTGCGGTTCAGCAAAAAATAATGCCCCTTGTTGCAGAGGGCAAAAACCTTATGTTCCAGAGCGAAACAGGAACTGGAAAGACTTTTGCCTATCTGCTTCCAATATTGCAGAGGCTTTGCGACAATCCGAAAAGCTCAAATCCGGTCAGGGTGCTTGTTGCATCCCCCACCTACGAGCTTGCTTCCCAGATTAAGGCCCAGGTAAGGCTTGTTAGCGACGTAAAGTGTGCCCTTTGCATAGGCGGGGCACCAATTTCGCGCCAGGTGGAGCTTCTTAAGGAAAAACCGCAGATTGTTATTGGAGGGCCAGCAAGGCTTCTTGAACTTATTCATCTTAAAAAGCTTAAGGCAGATGCGGTGGAAACTCTTGTTCTTGACGAAGCAGACAGGCTTTTAAGCCCGGAGCTCCGCGATGCAACGGAAGGGCTTTTGGAAAGGCTTCCAAGGCGGGTTCAGCTTATAGGAAATTCCGCAACGGTTAGCGACTATACGCGGAAAGTCCTGCAGAGTGCCCGCGATGCAATTGACAGGGCCTCTGAAGAAAAAGCCCCGGCAGAAAGCGGTAAGGCTTCCGGCAGCAAAGATTCTGCTGGCAAAATTTCTACAGACATAGCCGCAAACGGCAACAAAGATGCAGGAGCAAAAGATTCTGGAAACACCCCGGCAGACCGAAATTCGGCAGACCGAAAACAGGCAGACCGAAAACAGGCAGACCGAAAACAGGCAGCCAACGCAATAGAATTTGTAACACTGCCAACGGAAGATGTATTAAGGAAAAGAATCACCCACGTGGCAATCTTTGCAGAACGCAGGGATAAGATAGACACTTTAAGAAGCTTCATCAACGCGGTAAAGCCAAAAAAGCTGCTCGTCTTTACGGCAAAAAGCGACCAAATAGAAAACATAGCGTCAAAACTCCGCTACAGAAAACTTGAATGTGAAGCCCTTAGCGCAAAAATCGGAAAGCAGGAAAGAAAATCTGCAATCGACCGTTTTAGAAGCGGAAAGGTTTCAATCCTTGTTACCACAGACCTTGCATCCCGCGGACTTGACATTCCAGACGTTACCCACGTAGTGCAGCTTGACCTGCCCCAGACAGCAGACTTCTTTATCCACCGGGCAGGACGAACGGCAAGAGCTGGAAAAACCGGCATGAACTGCGTAATTGGCGATGCCTACGAAATGCAGGACTTTGCCAAGCTTGAAAAAAAGCTGGGGCTCAAGGTCTACCCAAAGATACTCTACAAGGGAAAGCTTATGTCTCCAAGGCCTGATGCAGAAGAAAATGACGGCAAAGAAGACAAGGGCAAGGGCAAACAGTGAACTGGATCTGCCTGCTCATTTTTGCCCTCTTTTCCATAGCGGCAGTCGTAAAAGACATAAGGGAACTTATGATTCCAGACTGGACAATCATAGCGGGAAGCGCCGCCCTTCTTGCCTACCAGGCCCTTTTTGCGCGCGGCCTCATTGTGCAGGGCCTTTTGGGAGCAGCACTTTCTCCCCTGCTCTTTTACGCGGTAAGGCGAATCACAAACTTTGGCATGGGGCTTGGAGACGTTAAGTACAGCATCCTCTGCGGACTCTGCGCCGGTGCAAACCTCGCATTCCTCTCCTACGCAGCAGCAAGCCTTATTTGCGCCCTCTACTTTGCAAGCAAATACTTCCTAGATAAAAAAACAGGCAAAAAAAACGGACGCAAGGCAAAAATCCCCTTTGCCCCCTTCATGGCAGCCGGAATACTTGCGGTGTGCATATCAGCCGGGACAATTTTGTAGCTATAAAATATTTTTCTTTTTTCTTGCGGCACTTTTTTCTGTTGTCCGTCAAATTTACCCAAAGAAGATTCATGCCCCTTGTGTGGCCCTTCCGGGGCCCGCTAACGCTCGGCCCGCCGCAAGCGGCGGTCTTGCCTGCGGCAACCCCTCCACGGCCTGCCGCGCCTTTGTCTGCAAACGGCCTTTTACAAATATTTTGTCAAAAAACTGCGCATTTGTGTCGCAAATTGGAATTCCAAAGCATATATATATGTAAGGAGTTTTAATGAAAACACAATTGTACCGCAGAAAGCATGTAGACGAACTTACCTTTACCGACGACGGAATGTTCCAGGCCGTAATGAAAGACCCTGACTTGTGCGCAGAACTTGTAGAGCGTCTTTTGCACATAAAAGTATCGCATATTGAATACCCGGAGCTTGAAAAGAAAATTGCCCCATATTTTTCAAGCAAGGGTGTCCGCATGGACGTCTATCTTAAGGACTCTGACAAGATAATAGACGTGGAGATGCAGTCGTATCCACAGGTAGCCCTACCCCTAAGAACCCGCTACTACCAGAGCATGATAGACGCAGACAACCTCCTAAAGGGACAGGACTATGAGGACTTAAAGGCAGGCTACATTGTCTTTATCTGCACAGACGACCCTTTCCGCGACGAAAGGGGCAAAAAATACGGGCTTCCCTGCTATACCCTGACCACAAAATGCCACGAGGTTAAAGAGCTGAATTTCAATGACAAAGTTACAAAAGTAATATATAATGCAAGTGGGTACGAAAAAGAGCCGGACGCAAGAATAAGGGATTTTCTCCGCTTCGTCTACACAAACGACCCCAGCGAAGATGACTTTTCTGTCCGCCTTACAAAGCGGGTGGAAAATCTTAAGCAAAGTGAACGATTCAAGGAGGCATACGCTACAATGGGTATATGGGAAATGGATATACGCCGTGAAGAACGGAAGGTAGCCTTGGCAGAAGGTATGGAAATTGGGCGGACACAGGGGGCAGAAGAAAGATCCGTTGAGGCAGCCGTAATCGCCGTAAAAGAGTTTAAAATAGACCCCAAGCTTGCTGCAGAAAAAATGAAGGCTCCTATTGAAAAAGTAATGGAAAGGCTGGGATTGGAATACACCCAAAGCGCAAGTGCAAACATGGCATAAAAAAATGGTAGAGCAAGGAAGACGCCGTCCTCTAAAACACCGTCTAATTTCAATATAAAATTAAGACTTAAAATTCAACCGCTTGTTAAAAAGCATGTTTTTTGCTATAATCGTGGAACTATTTTTTAGGGGAATCGTTTGTGTTTTTAAAGAGTCTTGAAATTTACGGTTTTAAATCTTTTGCAGACCGTACTCACATAAATTTTTCTGACGGAATTACGGCGCTTTTGGGTCCAAACGGATGCGGAAAGAGTAATGTTGTTGATGCCATAAAGTGGGTTCTGGCAGAAAACAAGTCAAAGAACCTCCGCGCAGCTTCCATGGAAGACGTTATCTTTAACGGTACGGAAGCCCGCCCAGCCCTTTCCGTGGCAGAAGTTACGCTTACAATTGCCAACGAAAAGGGTATTCTGGACATTGCTGATTCAGAAATTGCACTTAAGAGAAGGCTTTACCGCTCAGGCGAAAATGAATACTTTATCAACAACAGGCAGTGCACCGCTACGGAAGTACGCCGCCTCTTTATGGACACAGGTGTTGGTAAGGCAGCATATTCGGTCATGGAACAGGGTAAGATTGACCAGATTCTTTCTTCCAAGCCGGAAGACCGCCGCTACCTTTTTGAGGAAGCCGCAGGTATTAGCCGCAGCAAGGCCCAGGTTCTTGAGGCAGAGCGCGAACTTGAGCGCACAAGGGCAAACCTTGCCCAAATAGACGTTGGTCTTGCCGAAACAAAGCGCACCTACGAAACGCTGAAGGTTCAGTCAGACAAAACCGCAAAATTCCGCAAGCTAAACGAAGACAAATTCAACTTTGAGCTGGACATTCAGCTCCTTAAGCTTAAGGATTTTACTCAGAACAAGAGCCGCCACGAGTCAGAGAAAAAAGAGGCGGAGGAAAAACGCGACGCTGTTGCTGCGGAAATAGAAGAAATATACGCAACGCTCAACGAGAACACCGACAAAATCAAGGCCCTTGAGGAACAGAGGGGCAGCAAGGAGCAGGAAAGCATAAAGATTTTTACCGAGCAGAACGGCAAAAAGAACATGGCAAAGCAGCTCCGTGACCAGTTCAGCACAATCAAGGAAAAAATCGGCCAGATAGAAAACCGCATCAAGAACATTCAGGAACGCATAGACGAATACAACGAGGACATAGACAGCCAGAATGCGGAACTTTACGAAAAGAACAAGAACCTTGACGACATAAACAAGAACATAGAAAGCTTTACCGAAAACATAACACAGTCATCCGGGCAGATTGACGAAAACCAGAAGATTATTGGCACCAACAACGGAAAGATTCACAACCTTGACGCAGAGCGCGACCAGCTTCAGAAGGAACTTGCGGCTATCACGGAAGACATTGTAAAAGAGCTTGACGCAAAGCTAAAGGACGCAGGTTACTCTTCACAGGCAAACAAAGCTGCAAAGGAAGAACTTTCCACTACCCTTGAAAAAATTAAAATCTTTGCAACAGGAAGAACCAATATCTTTAAGGACTTTGCATCCCTTCCCAACCATTCTGAAAAGGACAGCGCAAAATTCAGCGCAGATGCAGTTCAGGCTTTTGAAGACCTGGGCAAAATGCTTCAGGAACTTAGCTCAAACATAGAAAGCTACACAAAGACAACGCCCCAGTTTATAGATGAATTCCTTTCGCCGGAAGGTATCATCACCAAAAAGCGCGGGATTGACTCTTCCATACAGGACAATATTTCCAAGATTAATTCCATCCGCGAAGAAAACGCAAGCCTTAGCGAGCGCAATGCAGAGCTGAACAAGAAGATAGAGGAATACAAGGAAACCCTTGGCAAACTGCGCATAAACCATGCGGAAATGGTTCAGCAGATTCATTCCTGCCAGCAGCAGATTTCAACCCTAAAGAAAACACTGGCCTCACAGCAGACAGCCCTTCAGGAGCAGCAGGAAGAACTATTTGAGGAAAACCGCCACAAGGACGACATGGAAGGCCAGATTGAGACCATAGACGAAGAGATTGCGGAACTCCAGCAGAGGGGCGAGGCAACGGCTAGGGAACTTAAGGATCTTGACAGCCAGATTCTGGAATGCAACAGCCGTGTAAGCGGAAAGAAGAACGCCCTTCAGAAAAAGCAGGAAGAGCGCAACAAGTACCAGGCCCAGCTTGAAAGGTTCTCAATCTCAATAGCCCAAAACGAAACAGAAATCCGCAACATCAAGCAGAACTTCCAGGACAACTACTCTCGCGACCTTATGGAATACGAAGAGCGCATGTACACCATTACGGAAAACACTTCAAGCCTCCGCGAAAAACTTAGTCAGACTAAGCAGAAGATTACCGATCTTGGACAGGTTAACCTTATGGCCGTTGAACAGTTTGCAGAGGAAAAGGACCGCTACGAAAGGCAGCAGGCAAGCTACAACGACACAAAGCAGACCTTGGAAAAGCTTGTCCGCGTAAGTGAAGAAATCCGCACAAAGTCTTCAGAGATGTTCCTTGACACCTACACCAAAATCAGGAAGAATTTCCACAACATGTTCCGCCGCCTCTTTACCGGAGGACGCGCAGAGCTACGCCTTGTTGATCCTGCCAACGTGCTTACAACAGGTATAGAAATTTACGCACAGCCGCCTGGAAAAAAGCTGGAGAACATTTCCCTGCTTTCCGGTGGAGAAAAGACGATGACAGCCCTTGCCCTTCTGTTTGCAACATATCAGGTCCGCCCCAGCCCATTCTGTCTTTTGGACGAGATTGACGCCGCCCTTGACGACAAGAACGTAGCTTCTTTTGTTACGGCTCTTAGAGCATTTGCAAACGTTAGCCAGTACATCGTTATTACCCATAACAGGAAGACAGCCGTGGGTGCAAGCTCTGCAATCGGTGTTACTATGGAAGAAAGCGGTATTTCTAAGGTTATTGCAATCCGCCTCGATGAAAAGACAAGCAACGGTGAACTTACCTTTGACGACGATGATGGCTTTGTGGAAGAGGACGTGCCGGCAGAAGAGGGAATCGTAATTCCACCGCGCCCGCCCCGCCGCGAGCACAACCCGGACGGAACCTTAAAGGAAGAGAGCAAGCCGGAAGATGAAGCTCCTGCCACTGGAAACGCTTCTGCCGAAGCAGAAAATGCAGCTGCCACAGAGGAGACTCCTGCCGAAGCTGAAAATGCCCCTGCTACAGAAAATGCAGCTGGAGAAACAGAGGCAACTGCCAGCAAGGAAGAAATTTCCGCAGAAGAAGGCGAAAATTCCTCCCAAAAGCAGGAAAATCCAGGGGAAGTGCAAAATTAGGCAAAATTAGGCAAAATTGAGCAAAATACTAACCAAAATACATAAAATTCTTGGTGTGAAAATGCCGAAACTTAAAGAGAAGAGGTAGATTCTTAAACCTATGGATTTTTTAGACAACATAAAAGACGCTTACGACAATCTTGCCGCAAAGACAAGCCGCCTTGCAGTAACAATACTGGGCATCATACTCCTTCTTTTTGTATGTGCCCTTATTGCCCTGGGTGTGCATTCATGCAACCAAAAGAAAATTGCCGAGGTAAAGCGCGAAGACTTCAATACAGAAGATGAATTTATCCCGCCCAGCAACATAAAGCTTACGGAAGACTATTATTTTTCCAGGGAGCCCAAAGAAAGCTGGAGCCAGGAAGAAATTGAAAAATGGTTTTCCAACCCGAACACCGTCAATATGAACGAACTAAAGCAGGCCAACGATGTGCTTGTTGATGAAATAATAGGAGCAGCTCCATGAAAAAAATAAGAGAGAGATTTTCTTTATCCGCAAATAAAGCAGGTTTTATCCTTGCCTGCGCGCTAATTCCGTTTTCTATGATTAACGGAGCAGCCCAAAGTTCCACCGTAACAAGCGGCACGGAAGTAAAAGACGTTGTGGCTGACCTAAAAGAAAGCGAAACAATAGTTCTTCCTCCTCAGGCAGCAGGAACAAAAGAGCCTGTTGAATTCCATGCGGCAGACAAAGAGCCGGCAGAAAAAAAGAACGTCTACGAAAACACAGGCAAAGAGGCAACAGACTTTGAAGCCGCAACTCCGGCGCAGACAAAGGCACAGAACGCTGCCACCACAGGCACTGTCCCGGCAGAAAGCAGCCAGACACAGGCAGCCCCAGCCCAGACAGGGGCATCTTCTGCACAGACAACCACAATCGTAGAACCGCCCTACACCACCACAAAGGTCACTACAGAAACAGTAACCACAAAAACCGTAACTACGGAAACCCGCACAACGGAATCTTCCATAACATCCGGTCCAGGCTTACCCGCAGAAGAAAGGATTGATGGCCCCCTAGCACCTGTTCAGGAAAAGCACTCATGGGATACACCTTCAACAAAAACCGCACCTGCTTCCCCAAAAGCAAATGCCCAGGAAAAGAAAGACAGCGCAAAGAAGCAGGAGCCGGAAGCAAACCTCAAGATAAAGGAAACTGAACCAAAGAAAAAGCCAGCAGCTGCAAAAGAGCCTGCAAAAGCTCCGGCAAAGCAGCCCGCAAAGACGGAAGCAAAGCCAGCTTCTCCAAAACAGCCTGTCCAGAACACAAAACCTGCAGCAAAAGAGCCGGCAAAGCAGCCTGCAAAAGCCCAGACTCAAAGCCCAGCACAAAGGCAGAACTCTGGCAGCGGCAATACAGCCCGCCCAGCCACTACTTCACCCGCAACAGGCAATTCTGCAAGTAATGCCCCGGTAGCAAAGCCAGCACCTGTACCTACAGAAAAAGAAGCAAGCCCTGCACCAAAGGCAAACCAGAGCGAACAGAAGGCCAAAACACCAGTTCCTGCAGAAGACGAAAAGCCCAGCCGCTCCGTTACCGTAAAGAACAGCCAGTATTTGGACGTAATCTACCCGGGCTCAGGATGGATTTATCTTGGCGAAAAAGACGCAAACGACCTTATGCGCTACTACGGCCGCAAAGTTTCCCCCGACGGTGAAGAGACAAAATTCACTCTAAAGGCAACAAAAAGCGGAAGCACAGTCCTGCATTTCTACAAGAACGACGCACTTGCAGGAAAGTTCATAGAAGACTACCTTGCAGTTTCAGTTTCTACGGAAACAGAGCGTGACACCCACGTAAGTGCACCAAACTACGCAGACTACGTGCCAAAGGGACAGCGTGGCAAAAACCTCCCGGCAGAAGAAGCCGCACCAAAAGCCACGGAAGCCGTAACGGAAAGACCCGCACAGGCAGAAAGCAAATCAAGCCCAAAGATTGTGGCATCTTCTTCCACAGGCACTTCAATAGAAAGAAGCTCAGGCTCAGCCTCACAAATCCAGGAACAGCGCCCGGCAAGCCAAAACCAGGCGGCAAACGTAGCAGCCGGAGATCTTTTAAAGAAGGCCCAGCAGGAATACGACGCAAAACAGTATGCAGAATGCCTTGCAACAATCCAGGAATTCTACAAAAATGCAGACGAATCAAAGATGGACCAGGCACTCTACCTCGAAGCACGCGCTCTCGAAGCCCCTTCCCCATCTAGGAACATCAAGTCTGCCCTCCACACCTACCAAACTCTGGTAAACCGCTATCCTCAGAGCTCACTTTGGGAAGCCGCCAACAACAGGATAACCTACATCCAGCGCATGTACATAGACATAAGATAATTCCAAGCCAGATTGATTCATAGATTTTTATGCGGCACTTGCATCTGTAAGCGCCGCATTTTTTTTGCAAAGCATTCTGCACAGCCTAACTTGAAGTAAAATCATTTTTACTGTATAGTATTTGCATCAATCATCACATTCCCAGAGGAAAATATGTTAGACTACAGATTCATAAAGGAAAACCTCCAAGCCGTTAAGGAAAACATCAAAAACCGCAACATGACGGCAGACGCAGACCTTGTTGTAAAACTCTACGACGAGCGCACAGCCCTAACCACAAAATTGCAGAACCTCCAGCAGAAGCGCAACGCAAACGCAGCATCAATGAAGCATAAGCTGGACGCAGAAACAAGGCAGAAATATATAGAAGAAGGAAAAGCCCTCAAGGACGAAATTGCCCAGGCCCAGAAGGAACTTGAAGAAAAAGAACAGCTTTTGGACGAAGCCGCCCGCAAGATTCCAAACATGGCAAACCCGGAAGTTCCAATCGGAAAAGTGGACACAGAAAACCTTGAAGTAAAAAAGGTTGGAACTCCCCGCAAGTTCGACTTTAAGCCAAAGGATCACGTTCAGCTTGGAGAGTCGCTCGGCCTCATAGACTTTGACCGCGGAACAAAGGTTTCTGGCCCCAAGTTCTACTACCTCAAAAACGAGGCAGTCTTCCTTGAACAGGCCCTTATCATGTACGCACTCAACATCCTCCGCAAGCACAACTTTACAACATTCATCACTCCGGATGTTGCAAAGCAGGAAATTCTCCAGGGAATCGGCTTTAATCCGCGCGGAAACGAAAGCAACGTCTACTGCATAGAAGACGAGGGCACATGCCTTGTTGCAACCGCAGAAATCACCCTGGGCGGCTACCACTCAGGCGAAATCCTTGACAAGTCAAAGCTTCCTCTTTTCTACTGCGGTCTAAGCCACTGCTTCCGCCGCGAAGCTGGAGCAGCAGGCCACTTTTCAAAGGGACTTTACCGCGTACACCAGTTTGACAAGGTGGAAATGTTCGTCTACAGCCTGCCGGAAGAAAGCGACAAAATCCACGAGCAGCTTCGCTTAATCGAAGAAGAAATCTTTACAGGCCTTGGCATTCCATTCCGCGTAGTGGACACATGCACAGGAGACCTTGGCGCACCAGCCTACCGCAAGTGGGATCTTGAAGCATGGATGCCGGGACGCGCAGACGAAGAACACCCCGAAGGCGACTGGGGAGAAGTAACATCAACTTCAAACTGCACCGACTACCAGGCACGCCGCCTTAACGTAAAGTACCGCGACGACGACGGAAAGAACAAGTACGTGCACATGCTCAACGGAACTGCAATCGCCGTAGGAAGGGCAATGCTTGCAATACTGGAAAACTACCAGAATGCAGACGGTTCAGTTACAATTCCGCCGGCACTCGTTCCCTTCTGCGGCTTTGACAAGATAAGCCCAAAGCAGAACAGCTAGCATTCAACAGCACTGGGAGAAGGCAAATGAAGACACAAAACTTTGCAAAATCAATTTTTCTTATACTGCTCTTCTTTGCCCTCATCACCCTGGTGGCCATACTAAAAATTTTAAACGCTTTTTTTATTCCGCTTACGGTAAGCATACTGCTTTCCTTTGTCTTCTACCCCTTCTGCAAAAAACTGCACAAGCTGCGCATTCCCTGGGCACTTTGCGTAATAATAGTAATCGTTGTAGCCCTCTTTGCCCTTTATTTTATTGGCAACCTGCTCGCAAACAGCCTGAGCACAATAGTCCACACCTACCCAAAATACGAAGAGCGCTTTACGTCCATTTACCAGACCTTCTGCAGAACCTTCAACATCCACTATGAAGAAGATTCATCCCTTTTCGTAAACCTCTGGAATTCAATCAAGGTTCGCTCAACCCTGCAGAACATGGCCTTTACCCTAAGCGGCTCAATAGTTGGCTTTACAAAGAAATTCCTTGTCGTGGGGCTGCTTACGATATTCCTTCTCCTGGAAATAAATGCCATGAAGAATAAGATTACAACGGCCTTCCCCATTCAGGAATTTGGAAAGAAAATCCTTACCATTACGGAAAACACCATAAGCGACGTAACCCACTACATCTCCATCAAGTTCGTCATATCGCTTTTGACCGGCATACTGGTCTTTGCCGTAACTTTCTCGGTAAACATGGACTTTCCCGTACTCTGGGGCTTCATTTCCTTCGTACTCAATTTTATCCCCAGCTTTGGCTCCATAATATCCTGCGCCCTTACGACAATCTTTGCCCTGCTTCAGTTCTACCCGCAGTGGGGACTTGTCCTCTTCATAGGAATTACAACAGTCTGCATAAACATGATTCTTGGCAACATAATTGAACCGCGCTGGGAAGGCTCAGACCTAGGCATTTCCCCCTTCATCATAGTGGTAAGCCTTTCCTTCTGGGGATGGATGTGGGGATTTTTGGGCATGATCCTTGCAGTACCGCTCATGGTAATAATCAAAATTGTCTGCGAAAACATAGAACTTCTGCAGCCATTTGCGGTAATCATAGGAACAAACAAAAGCCGAAGAAGAAAAATAAAAGCGGAAGAGGCAGACTAATAGTCCAAATTTCTAGCTAATAGCTTTTCTTTTCCATAATAAAGCGGGAGTCTTCTGCCTTGATTCCAAGGTAGCGGCAAACAAAGCACTTCTTTCCGTCAGATGAATAAATGTTCTCCACCGTGCAAGGAATCTTTATTGTGCGCTTTAGATGATGCTCAGGCCTAATGTCAAATTCATAGGTAAGAACATAGTCACCCTCGAGCTCCAGCAGGTTGGTGGAATTCCCCGTGGCGGCAACAAAACGCTGCTCGTCCACAAATATTATGCCCATAGGCTCAACACGCCCCTGGAAAGAAACCGTCCGCACCGCAAGTGGAGAAACAAGGTAGCGGCATACGGGAATAAGGTGAAGTCCGTTACCCACGGAAGGTGACATGCTCTTTTTTGAATCCGCAATAAAAGTGCCCAAAAGCCTTTTTGCATCTTCTTGGAACTCTATAGGAATGTCGGAAAACTTTGGCTTGTGAAAAAGGCCGTAGTCTTCGCAGGCGGGAATGCATTCGTAAAAAACCCCCTGGCTGCCCCTTGCTGCAAACGAAAGGCTGGCCCTAAAAGTCAGGGGACTGCCAGCAGGCTCCTCATCGTGAATCCTGGCTATCTCCTGCGGAATGGAAAAGAAGTAGCCTTCCCTGCGCTCCACAATCTTGGTCGTAAAAAAAAGCCCCACCCTGTTAAAGTAGAATTCAACCCGGCACTCATGTCCTGCAAACATGGCGGCATCCTGCACCGACTTTCTGATTACACCGCTTCCGTCTTCCATAACCTTGTAGGAATCAGGCGAAAGAACCACAGGAAAAAATTCATTGGCATAGACGTAATTGTGGTCGCGCCCTCGTTCCATCGTAAGCGTCAGTGGAATGTTCTGCTCGCCAAAAGTTTTTATAACAACGTCGCGCTCAAGCTTGGTAATGTTTTCTAAAGACTCTCCTGCCATAAACTACTCCTGTCCTATCTATTCCTGGTATGAATTCCTAAAAGCAATCTGGGCCACATTCCACTCCTCGCCAGCCTTGTGCACATAGACGACCGCATCAAAATAAGAGTTTCCCTTAACAAAAATGCGCACCGGGCATTCGTAGACATCCTTTGTAGAAGCGGGCTTTCCTGCCACGTAGGACTGCAAAGAAAAATTCTTACCCAGCTCCATGCGCAAGTCGTAGCGGAAAATCGCAAGGGAATAAAGGTTCTTGGGCTCCATAAAAGACTCTGCATCCTTTCCCGAAACAAGCGCCTTGCAAAAAGAATCAAGCACCACCCGGGCATCAGCCTCCATGCCAGACAAATCCAACTCGTAAAAACCAGGAAGCGAAGGATAAACCGGCGGCTGACTTTCCAGAACCGCATTCACAGTAACCGTAGTCTGGGGAACTGAAGGGGAGCCTCCCTTAATGCCTTGAATTTTTCCTGTTAAAACCGAAGCGTCTATCTGGGAAGTCCATTCCGTTGATGAGCTCAAAAGCATTGCCTCGCTCCTTAGCGTTTGGGAAGATTCCTGCACGGAGTCCTCCCGCGACGAACAGGCCGCAGACAAAAGCGCAGACACTAAAATCAGCACAAGAAAAACTTTTTCCATCAATATTACTTTAGCACATTTTCTTTCTAAAAGCAATAATTCATACTGGCACAACATGGAAATCAGTTTTGGGCTTCGCTACCAGCCAAATCCCAAACTGATTTCCAGTTGCTTTTCATAAAAACAAGCGCTATCATTAACACATGAAGAAATTTATTTTGCTATCACTCACTTTTATTTTAACACAGGCATTTTTGGCACTTAACGCAAGTGCAGACAGTGCGGGGGCAAACTCAATGCCCCCCCGCGTACAGGCAGAAAGAATCGGAGTCTACAAGTGCGGAAGGCAGCCCAAGCAGGTTGTCTTTAGCCCGGACGGAGAATACATAGTAATGCCCCTCTTGGAAGACGACGGCTTTGACATATTCAGCATAAAGGAAAAGAAAATCATAAAGCGCATAAACCCGCCCAACGCAAAAAAAGTAGGCTTTGCAGAAGGAATCTTTGTCCCCTCAAAAAATGCCTTCTTTGTCTCGCAGATGACAACCGCAACCGTCTACGAATACACCTACCCCGGCTTTGAATACAAACGCGCAATCCCCACAAACGCAGTCTGGTCAAAAATAATCGAATGGTGCCCGCAAAAAAACATGCTTGCAGTCTCAAACTGGTGCTCAAACGACGTTTCGCTAATCAACTACGACTCAGGCAAAGTCATTACAAAACTAAGGACAGGAAAAGCCCCCCGAGGCCTTTACTTCTACGACGGCGGAAAAAAGCTCCTCGTCCTCTCCTACGAATCAGGCACCCTCGAAGCCTTTGACACGGAAAGCTTTGCAAGAATAAACAAACTGGAAATTCCAAAAGCCAGCATGAGGCACGCAGCCCCCAGCGCAGACGGAAAGACAGTCTTTATAAGCGACATGTACTACGCAAAAGTCTACAAATTTGACCTTGAAAGCTTTACCATCACCGCCAAATTTTCAACCTTCCACAAGCCAAACACAATCGCCCTCTACAAAAACCGCTACCTCTTAATAAGCTGCCGCGGCCCCAACAACCCGGTAGACTACACAAGGCGCAGCCCGGAAAACGGCAAAATCCAGGTCATAGACACAAAAACCATGACCCTCCTAAAAGAAATCCCCGGCGGAAACCAGCCCACAGGCCTTGCCCTAAGCCCCGACGGAACCATGCTCTGCTTCTCCAACTTCCAGGACTACAACATAGAGCTCTACAAAATTAGCATTGACCAGTAATGCCGGATATTCTTTTGGAGCATATTTTTTATTTTTACTGTTTCCGGCACTACGTGTCCGGAAAAATTGAACTTTTTCCCCGCTTTCCGTGGCTACGCTTACGCTCCGGCCCGCTTCGCGGTCTTGCTTCGCAACCACTCCAATCGGGGCTAGGCTCTTTTTGCTGTAGTGCAAAAGACATGCTTTTTATAAAATGCCTATCTGTTTATAAAAATTGAAACCTACATTTGTTTGACAAGGTACACATTATGGTATACACTAAAAAACAAGAAGGAACATAAATGACTTTTGAATGGGATTCCGAAAAAGAAAAGATTAACATCGAAAAACATGACGGAATCACATTCAGCATAGCAGCAAAAGTTTTTTCCGACAGAAAGAGAATAGAGAAATATGATGTTTTACACTCGAGCATAGTAGAGGACAGATGGAATGTAATTGGCATGGTTGAGAAAGTGCTATTTGTCGTCTATACGGAAATTACAGACGATAGAATAAGAATTATATCCGCAAGGGCAGCCGAAAAGGAGGAAATTAATGAATACTTTAGTAACTATGACATTAGATGAAGTTGAAAGAACTCCTCTTACGGAAGAAGAAATCCAGCTGATAAAAAAAGCTTCAGAAAAAGCCGCAAACGGAAAACAAGCAGACGACCCCGACTGTCCCGTGCAGACAAAAGAAGAACTTAAACAGTTTAGGCCATGGTATGAAGTTCACCCAAACTGGAACAAACCCAAAAAAACAGATATCCACATAAAAATAGACACCGACGTTCTTGAATGGTACAAGTCACAGGGCGATGAATACCAGACAAAGATGAATGCCGTCCTTAGGGAGTACGCATTTAACTAAACACGACAATCTTTATTAAAATTCTTCAAGACAATCGTAGCCCGAAATGACAGCCGTCTCGTCACCCAGAGCTTGACTCAGGGTCTGTGTAAGTCATGGCCGTCAGCTTTTACAGATTCCGAATCCACATTCGTAGCCACATTCACACGCACTTGCTATGAATGTGTGTGCGAATGTGGCGTAAGCAGTTCGGGATGACGGCTGCCTGTCACCCTGAACTTGTTTCAGGGTCTGTGTAACTTCTAGCCGTTACCTTTTACAGATTCCGGGTCAAGCCCGGAATGACGGATGGCCTTTATTCAGACCTGGAGCAAACAACACGAAAACCGCTGCCGCCGCAGTAGCGGCTGAGGGTCGGGGAGTAGTGGTACCGGCTGGAGACATTGCAGTTGGACGCAAACATTTCGTTCCAGCTGCCGCCGCGAAGGATACGGCCAGTACCCGACGAGGCACCAGAGAAAGACGTGGTCGTGCTTATAGATCCGTCGTACCAGTCCCAGCACCATTCCAAGACGTTTCCGCTCATGTTGTACAAACCAAGTGCATTGGGATTCTTTTTCTTTACCTCGTGGGTCTTGGAATTACTGTTGTCTCTATACCAGGCAACGCTTCCTATTGAGTCGCTTCCGCTGTAGGTGGTCTGGCTGGTGTTGCCTCCACGTGCAAAGTATTCCCATTCGGCCTCGGTGGGGAGGCGGTAGCCGTCGGCGTTAAAGTCGCATGTTATGGTTCCGCTTATGCTGTTGTCGTTGTGAGGGGTATAGTTCCACTGGCTTGTATCCGCATTTCCGTCAACCTTATAGCAGGGAGTCCTGCCAGATGCACGACTCTTTTTGTTGCAGTACATAATGGCATCGTACCAGCTTACATGCTCCACCGGTCTGTTTGCCTGAGTCTCGCCACTTGCAGGGCTGGAAGAGAAATAACTCGGATTGCTTTCCATTACCTCCTCGTACTCTGCCTGCGTTACCTCGTGATCGCAGCACCACCTTGCCCAAATTTCCACGCTACGCCCAGAAATAAAGACATTTGAGCCACTAACCGCCCCGCTTACGGTTACGGCAGGGGTAGACACCAAGCCGCTAGCAGCCCCCGAGCCACCAGAAGTGCTTCCGCTTCCCGCTACTGGCGTTTCGTCATCATCATCGGAACCGCCGCCACCACCTCCGCAGCTTGTTGCAACAAGTGCAAGGCTTAGCCCAAGAATGGCTGCAAGAGTGAACAAAACTTTTTTCATATTTTCCTCCATTTTTATTGTTTAAAAAACAAAAAACCCGGATTCTTCCGCAAAGGGAATGCTCCGGGTGTATTTAAAATTTATGTATGGACGTACTACGCCATTAGACGTGAGACGTGAGACGTGAGAATTTTGACCAAATCTAAAATCGCTGTCAAGGGGGAGACGCTTGTTTTTACTACACTTTTTATCATAAAACTCTCTCTTATGTTTTTTTCAATATAATGAAATAGGTATGCTTTGTCAAGTTTGTTTTCTGTTGTTACGCAAAGTTATTTTTCAAGTCTATCGTACAAAACCAACTCTTGCCCGGTGGATTTATTAACTTTCTTTTTGTACAAGAGCGACCACTTTGCCTGGCCTTCTGAATAATCTTTATCGGCCTGCGGAAAACAGGAGCGGCAGAAGTATTTTCCGTTTGTTTTATCTTCTGAATATTTGCTCTCGGCTTTCTGTTAAAACACGGCTCAAATCTTTTAGATACTGCAATCCAGCTAGATGAAAGAAGTGATGTTCCTCAAAACTTATGACAAGAGAAAGATTCTTACCTTTCCTACCCAAAATAACCTGATATTCAACATCTAGTATTTTTTTGTAGGCTTTTGCAGCTTGAAGAATATCCGCCATTGTCTCTCCAAAAAAGAAAAAGCCCCGCGCCAATCGCAGAGCTTTCCTCATTCCATTTTCCTTCAGCTGAAAAATTCAGCCTACATCTGGCTTTTGGTAAACGGAGAACCGTCGTAAGACTTTGCAAAGCACAGCCCTTCCAAATTCTACACTTTGCTTTAAAACGCCTAACAGACACTCAAGTTGCCTGCCGCCTTGATTGGCAAGGACTTATTGTATTCAATATACTGCATTTTCCTTGTGCAGTCAAGAAAAATAGCCGTTACCTTCCACAGATTCCGGGTCAAGCTCGGAATGACGAATGGCCCGTCACCACGATTGCATCCTGTCACCCTGAACGCAGACCCGTCACCCTGAGCTTGACTCAGGGTCTGTGCAAGTTCTGGCAAGCATCTTCTGCACCGGCCCTTCGACGGAGCTCAGGGTCCACCCTTCGAGAACCTCAGGGACCACCCTTCGAGAGCCCGCTCGAAGCTGCGCTGCGAGTTCAGGGAACGGGCGAGTTTGGGATGACAGACACGTTTACACCCCTTGGGGTACTCTTTACACAGAGCGTAAATTTTTATTATTCAGACCTGGAGCGCACCACGCGAAAACCGCTGCAGAAATTGCCGGTTCTGCAATATGGATCGTTATAGTCCCTGTGGAAGACCGTGTTGTGAGGTGCCCAGCTGCCAAAGCTGCCACCGCGCTCAACGCGACATACACAGGACGAGGCCCCCGCCCCTGTGGAAGGCGTGCTTGTGTCTATAGGGTCGTACCAGTCCCAGCACCATTCCCAGACGTTTCCACTCATATCGTATACCCCAAGTGCATTATCAGCCTTTTTCTTTACCTCGTGGGGTCGATCCTCGCAGTTGACATCATACCAAGCGACATCTTCTATTGTGTTGTTTCCGCTGTATTCAGTCTGGCCATTGTTTGTAAGGTTTCCGCCGCGTGCAAGGTATTCCCATTCCGCTTCCGTGGGCAGACGGTAGCCATTGGCTGTCCAGTCACATGTTGCTGAATTCCACGTTTCGTTGCTTGCTGTTGGGACACTACCCCATTCATCAGGATTTGTCTTTCCGCTAATCGTGTAGCAGGGCGTAAGATTCTCTGCAAGACTTCTCTTGTTGCAGTAGACCAAACAGTCGTACCAGCTTACGCATGCAACCGGAAGGTTTGCCTGTGCCTCTCCGCTTGCAGAACTGTAAGAAATATACCCCGAATTGCTTCCCATCACAGACTGGTATTCTGCCTGCGTTACCTCGTGGTCGCATGCCCAAAGGCTTGGTATGGTAACTGAACGTCCTGCGATGAACACTTCGGAACCGGTTATGCCTGTTGTTCCGTCGAATGTTGCCCCAGGAACAGGAACGAAACCGCCTGTTTCAACTTCCGCTACAGGCCTTGCATCATCATCGGAACTGCCACCGCCTCCTCCACAGCTTGTTGCAACAAGTGCAAGGCTTAGCCCAAGAATGGCTGCAAGAGTAAACAAAACTTTTTTCATATTTTCCTCCATTTTTATTGTTTAAAAAACAAAAAACCCGGATTCTTCCGCAAAAGGAATGCTCCGGGTGTATTTAAAATTTATGTATGGACATATTACGCCACGACGTGAGACGTGAGACGTGAGACGTGAGACGTGAGACGTGAGACGTGAGACGTGAGACGTGAGACGTGAGACGTGAGACGTGAGACGTGAGACGTGAGAATTTTGACCCATGCCACAATTCATGTCAAGGGGGAGGCGCTTAAATTTTCTAACACCTTTTATCATAAAACCCTCTCTTAAGTTTCTTTCAATATAATGAAAGAGGTATGCTTTGTCAAGGTTGTTTAGGCAACGTATTTTTATTGCCAGGCAATGATATATAGGCCGGATAATCGCAAGTAAAATATATACTTGACAGTATATCTTTATATTTATATACTATTTATAAGGATTCCAGATGGGTAAAACTATAATCAGCAGTGACGGACGCTTTGAATGGGACGAAGAGAAAAATGAAATAAACCGCAAAAAACACGGCTTTGGTTTTGAGGAAATAACGGATGTCTTTGACGATCCATATTTTCTTGTTCGCTATGATAAAACTCATTCCTACGATGAAGACCGCTGGAATGGAATTGGTTGCATAAATGGAATGCTGGTTCTTGTTACTACTTTTGCAGAGCGTAAACGAACAAGGATAATATCGGCGCAAAGGGCTGATAATGATTTGAAGGAGGTCTACTATGATTACATCAAAAAAATTAACGGCTGAGAGAATTGCAGAAATTGAAAAGGTTCCAATAACTTATGATGAAGATTCTCCAAAGTTCACAAAAGAGGAACTACAGGAATTTGTGCCGTACCACAAGGAATACTTTGACATAACTCCAAAGAAAGTGCTTATTTCCCTTAAAATTGATGCAGATATTTTGGCAATTATGAAAGCAAGCGGTAAAGGATATCAAACCCGCATGAATAAATGCTTGCGAGAAGCTGTTCTTGCAGGTAGATTTTAACCTGGTCTTTGTCGGGGTTACGGGCCTAGGTCGCGGTTAAAGATGCGGCAATGGGCAAAAATAAGATTCGTAATGCAGATTAAACCTAGCCGGGATTGGAGGGGCGGCGCAGCCGTTGCCACAGGCAATGGAGCGGGTCAGGGTCCCGCGGAACCCCGGAAAGCCCGTAATAAAAGGCCTCCCTGCCGTTTGTTGCTTATGTTTGCTACTTTTGCGCTAACAAATGACGCGCCATCCGTGGCGCTATTGGTTCGCAAAAGAATAAAGACAGGGCAGTTTAAAAGGACGTGTGCTCCAGAGAAGAAGAAAAATTCAGGGAAGGCAAATGCGAAAGTTTATAATAATTTCCTTACAGGTCCAGTGGAGTTTAGTCGGCTGTGCGCACCACGCGGAAGCCTATGTTGACGTTGCGGCCGTAGGGGCTGTAGGAATTACGGCGGGCTACACGGCAGTCGTCCGAATCGTAGATCCAACCGCCACCGCGATCGACGCGGAGAGAGCCCGACGATGCACCTGTGCTGGCAGTGCCTGTTGAAATGTTTCCGTACCAGTCCCAGCACCATTCCCATACGTTGCCGCTCATGTCGTAGAGACCTTTTGCGTTCTTTGCCTTTGTCTTTACTTCATGCGATCCGTACCCTGCCTTACCAACACCCATAGCATACGCATTGTCTGAATACCAGGCAACGTCACCTATCGTGTCACTTCCGCTGTAGGTTGTCTGCCCGGAGTTGCCCCTGTTTCCGCCTCGTGCAAGGTATTCCCACTCCGCTTCCGTAGGCAGCCGGTAGCCGTTGGCTGTAAAGTCGCATTCTGCATTATTCCACGTTGCATTATTGTTTGCCGGGACACTTCCCCATTCAGACGGGTTCGTCTTTCCGCTAATAGAGTAGCAGGGTGTAAGTCCTTCCGCAATGCTTCTCTTGTTGCAGTATACAAGCGCATCGTACCAGCTTACGTAGTAGACAGGATAGTTTGCTCCCTTGCCGTAAGCGCTGCTGGGGGTGGTTCCGCCGTAAGAGCAGTACTTTTCGTATTCCCCCTGCGTTACCTCGTGGTCGCTCGCCCACTTTACATACAGCTCCACACTTCTTCCGTCTATAAATACACTGGAGCCTGTAATCCCGCCGGACACAGCCTTAGAAGCAACTGTAGTTGAGGCATTCCCCATATATTCGGTTTGGGTAACCCCGCTGGATACCGTCTGAGCAGAAACCGTAGTGCTTACACAGCTTGTTGCCACAAGGGAAAGGCATAGCAAAAGAGCGGCTGTTAATTCAAACAAAACTTTTCTCATATTATCCTCCAATTTTATTGGCTGCAACGGAAGTGCGTCCAGCAAGACTGTCACTGCCTAGTTTAAAAACAAAAAAACCGGACTCTTCCGCAAAGGGAAAGCTCCGGGTGTATTTAAAATTTGTGAAGCGTTAGAATTCTGCCCCAAGAGTTATAAAATATTATAAATCAGGAAAAACAAGCGGTCAAGTTTTAGAATGTGTCTTTTTGCTTATAGAAGCTGCTTCTTTGCAATCCCAAAAGCGGAGGGGGCTTAGCCGGGATTGGAGGGGCGGCGCAGCCGTTGCTGGTGGGTGCGGTCCCTGAGCATAGTCGAAGGGCCGAACCCACCAGCAATGGAGCCGAAAGGCGGAACCCCGGAAAGCCCGTAACAAAAGGCCTTCCTGCCGTTTGTTGCTTATGTTTGCTACTTTTGCGCTAACAAATGACCGCCATCCGTGGCGCTATTGGTTCACAAAAAAAATAGAGGCAGGGCAGTTTAAAAGGACGTGTGCTCCAGAGAAGAAGAAAAATTCAGGGAAGGCAAATGGGTAACTTGTAAGGAATGATTTTCCATTGTTGACCAAAAGGGCGGTTACATATATTATAGTAGAGAATTTTTATAAGGATTAGGAGAAGAAAATGGCTCTTACGTTGGCTGAAAAAATCATACAGAACCATATTGTGAAAGGCTCGCTGGATTTTACTCCGGGGCAGCCCATTGAGCGCGGCAAGGACATCGCGATTAAGATTGACCAGACGCTTACGCAGGATGCAACAGGCACAATGGCATACCTTCAGTTTGAGACTATCGGAGTGCCCCGTGTAAAGACGGAAGTGAGCGTAAGTTACGTTGACCACAATACGCTTCAGACAGACTTTAAGAATCATGACGACCACCGCTACCTTCAGTCGGTTGCGGCAAAGTACGGTCTTTATTTTTCACGCCCGGGCAACGGTGTTTGCCACCAGGTTCACATTGAGCACTTTGGCAAGCCGGGAAAGACCCTTTTGGGTTCGGACAGCCACACTCCGACTGGCGGCGGCATTGGAATGATTGCAATTGGTGCGGGCGGTATTGACGTTGCAGTTGCAATGGGCGGCGGTGCATTCCACCTTGCAATGCCCAAGGTTTTTGGCGTAAAGCTTACAGGCACACTGCGCAAGGGTATTGGCGCAAAGGATATTATTCTTGAAGTTCTCCGCCGTGAGAGCGTAAAGGGCGGCGTTGGTGCTGTCTATGAATATTTTGGCGAAGGTGTTGAAAGCCTTACCGTTCCCCAGAGGGCAACTGTTACAAACATGGGCGCGGAGCTTGGCGCAACTTGTTCCGTATTCCCTTCTGACGCTACTACAAAGAAATTCCTTAAGAGCATGGGCCGCGAAAATGACTGGACGGAGCTTAAGGCAGACGAGGGCGCTGTTTACGACAAGGTTATAGAGATAAACCTTTCCGAGCTTAATGCAATGGCTGCTTGCCCCAATTCACCGGACAACGTGAAGACATTGAAGGAGCTTAGCGGTACAAAGGTTACCCAGGTTGCAATCGGAAGCTGCACAAACTCTTCTTTGGACGACCTTGCATCCGTTGCGGCTATTGTAAAGGGTAAACACATTGCACCTGGCGTTGAGGCAGGTATTGCACCTGGTAGCCGCACCACCCTCTTGATGGCAGACAAGGCTGGAATTCTTGGCACATTGATTAGGGCTGGATTCCGCATTTTGGAAAGCGCTTGCGGTCCCTGCATTGGCATGGGCTTTGCACCAAACAGCGAGGGTGTTTCGCTGCGCACATTCAACCGCAACTTTAAGGGCCGCTCTGGAACTGCGGACGCAGGCATTTACCTTGTTAGCCCGGAGACAGCAGCGGCGGCGGCTATTACTGGCGTTATGACTGATCCTTCTACCCTTGACTGGGAAGACGCATCTTGGACTGCAAACGGCCGCATTTCACTTCTTGACGGAAAGGATAGCCGTCTTTCTGCAGAGGAAATCCTTGCAGACGCACAGGACGAAGGCATGCTTATTGCCCCGCTTCCTTTGGAAAAGGCAAAGGATGTAGAGATTGTCCGCGGACCAAACATTAAGCCCTGCCCACCCTGCAAGGAATGTGCAGACAACCTTAAGCTGCCTGTTCTTTTGAAGGCCGCAAGCAACGTTTCTACGGACGACATCATGCCTGCAGGAACAAAGGTTCTTCCATTTAGAAGCAACATTCCGGAAATCAGCAAGTTCACATACGAGAGATTGGACGCAAACTTCTACAAGAAGGCAGAGGCAATCAACTTTAGCGGTTGTATCGTTGTTGGTGCGGAAAACTTTGGTCAGGGTTCAAGCCGTGAGCATGCGGCACTGGGACCAATGTACCTTGGCGTAAGGGCAATCATCACAAAGAGCTTTGCCCGCATCCACAAGGCAAACCTGATTAACTACGGAATCATCCCGATTACCTTTAAGAATCCAGATGACTACGACAAAATCAGCGAAGGCGACACTGTTGAAATTTCAAACATCTTTAAGAGCCTTAAAGACGGCAGCGACTTTGACGTTACCGTGCACTCAAAGGCCGGAGACGTTAAGATTTGCGGTGTGAATGACCTTGCAGAACGCAGCCGCAACATCCTTCTTGCAGGAGGCCTTGCTTCCTACACAAGGGCTGGTGGCCAGTAACCGCGTAAAATGTCCAAAATGCTTAATTTTTGCCTAAAAAATTTGCATTTTGGAGCTAACTGTTATATACTTTAAATTAATTGGAGAATTCTCTAAAATTTTTATTTTAGGGAATTTTCTTTATTTTGAGGCTATAACAAATATGACGGTTGGCTATTACCGTCAGAAAGCTGCGACGGGGTTTTGCATGTTTAATATTCACAATATCATGGAAGAGCAAGTTGAAAGCCGGGTTAACCAGCTGTACGACCATGTTAAGGGGCAAAATGCACCTTGGCTGGATTGCGACTGCGAAAACTGCCGGAAGGACACCATCTGCTATGTGCTGAACAGGATTCCTCCGCGCTATATCCTTAGCGGACGCGGCGTAACACACGCATCCACGGTCTTGAACAACAGCCAGCTTCTTGCGGACATAGACCGCCTTGCCTACGAAGGCATGAAGATGGTGAATTCCCTGCAGCGCCCCTACCACAAGTCAGCAGGCGCAAATTCCTCTAAAAGCCAGGAGTCTGCGTCAAACATACCTATGTTCGTATTTCCAACCTTCATAGGGAACGTTTATGACGGTTCAACTTTCGAGCCGCTTTCAAACGCATCCGTAATTCTTAAGGAGGGCAAAATTCCTGCGGAAATGATGGATGCAAGCTGGCCCAACCCCTGCAGCACATACGACGCCACCAAGGGAGGCTATTCTTTTTGGGTGGCACCGGAAGTTGCGGAAGATGCAAAGGTTAACAAGGAATTTTCCTTTACGCTGGAAGTTTCGGCGGAAGGATATGTTTCCGTAACCTATTCCTTCGATGTTCCTTTAACAAGTGAAGTGAACAACCGCAGCGAGTTGAATTCAACAAGCAGTTTAAAAATAAAGGATTTGTTCCTTTTCCGCTCAGACATAAAGAATGAACTGGAATAGGAAGAATCAAAGGAGAAAAAAATGGAACAGTATTCAGTAAACGGTACAAAAGCAGAAACCGGTTATGAATTTTTGGCAAAAACCTACGGCTGGATGTTTCTTGCCCTGGTTGTAAGCGCAGCATGTGCATACCTGGCAGCATTTTACTACCCCCTCATGAAAATCATCTGGGGCTCAAAATTTGTCTTTTACGGACTTATCATTGCAGAATTTGCCCTTGTAATAGGACTTTCCGCAGCAATCAAGACCCTTCCGCTTTCGCTGGCAACCCTCTTTTTCCTGCTCTACGCGGCAATAAACGGTCTTACACTGTCTTCTGTGTTCCTTATCTACCAGACACAGTCTATTTGCCTTGCTTTCTTTTCTACGGCCCTTATGTTCGGTCTTATGAGCGTATACGGAGTTACCACAAAGAAGAACCTTGCAACTGCCGGCCACTACCTGATGATGGCTCTTATTGGTCTTGTTATCGTAACGGTTGTGAACAGGCTTATAACATTCTTTACTCACACACCGCTCACATGGCTTGACTGGCTGCTTTCCGTTGCATCCGTAATCATCTTTACAGGATTGACGGCTTACGATGCACAGAAGATTGCAATGATTGGCTCCCGCGATGACGGTTCTGATGCCTACAAAAAGATTTCTATCTACGGAGCATTGCAGCTTTACCTTGACTTTATTAATATCTTCCTTTCTCTTCTTAGGCTCTTTGGAAAGAAGCGCTAGGAAAAAGACAATTCCCTTCGACAGGCCCAGGGAACGAGCTTGGTGGGGTTGGTGAGCCTGTCGAACCACGCAGCGTAGCTTCCAGCGGCTTGCCGAACCAAAAACAAAAAAGCCGGTAACCTTGAATGGAAACCGGCTCTTTTTTTTGGCACATTCACATGCCCTGTCTTAAATAATCAAGACTTATTTTGCTTCTGAAGCAGCACCTTCTGCAGCCTTCATACCGTAGCGCTTGTTGAAGCGGTCGATACGTCCTGCTGTGTCAACAAGCTTCTGCTTACCAGTAAAGAAAGGATGGCATGCTGAACAAATTTCAACATGGATGTCTTTTACTGTTGAGCGAGTTTCGATTACGTTGCCACAAACGCAAGTAATCTTTGTCAACTGGTACTCAGGATGTGTGTCCTTTTTCATAATTCAACTCCTATACTTGCCCGATATTGAAGAAATCCCGGTTAGCCCTACGGAGACTAAGAAAAACAAGAACTCCGTATCATTCCCTCACCGTTAGAAATCAAGTCAATACCACAAGCTTGAAATTCAAGTTATATAAGTATATACAAAAGCATTCAAATAGTCAATAGACCTGTTACATTGCTGCAGTTCCGGCGTTCATGCTGGCAAGGAAGGCATCGTTGTCCTTGGTCTTCTTCATCTTGTCCATGATGAGCTCAAGGATGTCTGCGTCTTCCATTGGGTTAAGCACTTTGCGGAGAATCCACATCTTCTGGAGCTCGTTTTCCGTAAGCAAAAGCTCTTCCTTTCTTGTACCGCTCTTCTTGATGTTGATTGCGGGGAAAAGTCTGCGTTCGGCAAGCTTTCTGTCAAGGTCAATTTCGCTGTTGCCGGTACCCTTGAATTCTTCGAAGATAACTTCGTCCATGCGGCTTCCAGTTTCTATAAGCGATGTAGAGATTATTGTAAGTGAACCACCCTCTTCTACGTTGCGGGCCGCACCAAAAAATCTCTTTGGCTTGTGCAGGGCATTTGAGTCAACACCACCGCTCAAAACCTTGCCGGATGTTGGGACGGTCTGGTTGTATGCGCGTGCAAGGCGTGTTATAGAGTCAAGGAAGATTACAACATCTTTCTTATGCTCTACAAGGCGCTTTGCCTTTTCAAGAACCATTTCCGCAACCTGAACGTGGCGGGTGGCCTGTTCATCGAAGGTGGAGGAAATAACTTCTGCCTTTATGCTGCGCTCCATTTCCGTAACTTCCTCTGGGCGTTCATCTATAAGAAGAACAATGAGGTATACTTCCGGATTATTGGACGTGATTGCATTTGCAATCTTTTGCATAAGGATTGTCTTACCGGCTTTTGGCGGGGCAACAATCAAAAGACGCTGCCCCTTTCCGATAGGTGCGAAAAGATCCACGATTCTTGTGCTAAGTTCCGTGCTTACGGTTTCCAGATGGAATTTTTCGTTAGGATAAAGAGGCGTAAGGTTTTCAAAGGGAATGCGGGTCTGTGCCACGCGTGGCTCGTCAAAGTTTACTGTCTCTATGCGGAGAAGTGCAAAGAAGCGCTCCCCTTCTTTTGGGCTGCGGGTTTGGCCGTAGATTGTGTCTCCGGTCTTAAGGTTAAAGAGCCTAATCTGGCTTGGGGAGATGTAGATATCATCCGGGCCTGGAAGGTAGGAGTTCTGGGGACTGCGCAAGAATCCGTAGCCGTCGGGAAGGATTTCCAGTGCACCGCTTGCAAAGATGATTCCGCCGTGCTCCGTGTGTGCCTTTAGGATGCAGAAGATAAGGTCCTGCTTCTTCATTGGGGCAAGGTCGTCTGCTGTAAGACCATACTGAGTTGCAAGCTCGCGGAGTTCGTGCATACCCATCTTTGTAAGGTCGTTGATTAAAAGGCGGGGCTTTGACTCGTATTCTTCCGGGTTTTCTATGCGCTGTGCTGCCTCTGCCGCTTCAAGACGGGCCTGGGCGTTGCGCTCGTAGTTGCTGTTGCGGTAGTTGTTGTAGCGCCTGTTGTTGTTATAGCGGTTGTTTCCGTTGTTGTAGCGGTTGTTTCCGTTGTAGCGGCCGTGGTACTGGTAGTCCCTGCCTTCGCTGCGGTTTTCCTGTCCACCAAAAGAAGCCTGGGCTGACTGACCAGATGCGGACTGTCCCGAAGCAGCGGCATCCTCTTCTGAAGGGGCTGCCTGAGAAGCCTGTGTCTGGGGGACTTCCGCCGCTGCACTTTCCTGGAATGAAGATTTCTGAGGAGCAAAAGACTCCTCTGCAGGGGCAACAGATTCCTCAGCGGGAGAATCTGCCGGATTACTTGCCGGAGCGCTTGTCTCGTCTGCAGGAGCTTCTGCGGTCTTTTTTAGAATCCTGCGCCTGCGGGGTTTTACAGCTTGTTCCTGTAAATCAACTCCATTTTCAATAGATGTGCTTTCTGTGTTTTCCGGCTGTTCACCTTCACTTGTAGCCGCAGAACGGCGTTTTGTAAAAGCCATTAGATTTTCTCCATAATGAGTATAAATGAATTTAAATTAAGCGGCTCTGATGCCGTGTTTGTAATTATTGTTAAGGAAATCAAAAGAAGTAAATCTCTTTGTCTTAAAGACTATACGTTTACGGAAGATTCCGAAAACAAAATGCATAATGAAATAAAAACAATACTATCTCTATGCTTAATCCTATTCTATCCATAAAATAGAATTTTTGTCAAGTAAAAACAAATCAAAGGCGGTATTTTTTTCTTGCGAGTAAGCTATGCAAGAGGAAGAAATGCAGCAGAGAAAGCACGGCAGGCACAGGAGAAGCGGCGGGGTTGCCTACACCCCTGCAAGCGCCACACACAAGAAACGGAAGGCAGAAGGAGAGACATTCTGTCTGGAAAGGCAAGTGCCGCAAAAAGCAAAAAGAGTCCGCTCAGTTGAATTCTGAATTCTTTAGAACCAGAGCCTTTTTGTATTCATCGGAGGCGATTGAAAAAATGTCCGTATCGGGGATTTCTTCAAGCATGTTGACGGAGCCTTCAAATTCCACGTTGTCTGCAATGCGGAGTTCGGGAGTGGTTATGTCGCCCTTGACCTTGCTGCCCTTGCAGAGCTCCACGCTTTTTGAGGCTTCAATATTTCCGTTTACGCGGCCGGATACGATTATTGCACCGGCAGTCATTTTGTCTACGTTGCAGACGGCGGTTTTTTCTATTTCAAGGTTGCCCGTCGCATTTATGTTTCCGTTGAATTTTCCGGTAATCACGAGGCTGTCGCTGAACGTGAGGTTTCCTTCAAACTCTGTTTCCTGACCAAATATGGTTTCTTTCTTTTTTTCGCTAGCCATAGCCTATTTTACCTCTTTTTTCCGTCTTTTGCAAGCCGTGGGCTTTCTGCTTTCTGCCGTTTGCTTTCTGCCCGGGACTTTAGACTGCCCAGGGAAAAATATAAAAGCGAGAGGGCCAGAATTGCGCATCCTGCAAAAAGGATTGAAAGCGCAAACCAGTCGCCCATGCGCGTGTATAAGCTTTTGGTGGATTCTTGTGATGGAAGTTCCATTTCGGCGGCAAGGAAATTCATTTCAAGGGGAGCCGTGGTTGAAACTACGCGGCCGAAGCGGTCAACAAAGGCAGTGACACCGCTGGCGGTACTTCTTGCGCAGGGGATTCTGTTTTCTGCACAGCGGAAGACGGACATGGCAAGGTGCTGCTTTTGGCAGGGGATGCTAAGGGACCAGGAATCGTTGCTTATGTTCACGAATGCTTCCGCGCCCTCAAGGACAAAGCGGCGGCACAATGAACCGAAAGTGTCTTCGAAGCAGATTGGCACGGAAAACTTTACCGAGCGCACATTGAATACGGTGTATTCGCTTCCTGGCGTCCAGAGGCGGTCATTACCCAGGAGAAGTTTTTTGTAGAGGCCAGGGGCAAGCTTTCTGTAGGGAAAGTATTCCGCAAAGGGAATTAGATGTATCTTTTGGTAAAAGAAGGGCTTGGGCGGAATGACGTTGCCCAGTGACGAATCAAAGACAAGGGCTGCATTGTAGTCATCTGCAGAGAAAGGGCTTTTTTCTACGGTACGCTGGTTTCCGATTACAAAGGCACAGTCCTTTCCCGCAAGGAATTCAAGCAGGCGGTTTATAATCTCCACGCGGTCATAGTCAATGCGCTTTTGGTAGTGGTATTCCACCGGGGGAACTACGGCAGTCTCAGGCCAAACAACAAGGGCTGCATCGGGGTTCTGGGAAAGGGCTTCTTTGCTAAGCTCAATAAGTGCCTTTACGTCCCGCTTGTAGACATCAAGCTCATACTTCTCGGAATCTGCGTTGTTCTGTATGCAAATCACCTTTACTTTTTTTACAGGCGGAGAAGACGGCCCTCCGACAAGGGAAAGGGCTACAAGACCATAGGAGAGCATAAAAAGCAGGAAGAAAATCGTAAGAGAAAGGCATATCCTGTTGGCAAGCAGGGCTTTTCTTACGGCTACACCAGACGCAACAGCCCCACCCTTTCTGAATGAATGGAGAGAGAACAAGATGGCTGCAAAGGAGGCGGACACAAGAGCACATGCAAGAGAAAGAGGCCAGACTCCACCCCAGGATGCATTTTGCAAAAGCGGAAGGTTCTTCCACTGGCTATAGCCCAGCACCCCATAGCTAAAGCCAAGGAAACCAAGTGTCTTAACGTATTCATAGGCACACCAGATGAATGACTGGGCAAAAAAGGCAAATGCAAAAAAACGCCCCTGACTGAATCTGCAAAGGGCAAGGTCGCAAATCTTTAGGAGTGAAAAAACAAGTGCAAGGATTAGGGCGTAAAACCCCAAAGCAATATAGAGGGTAAACGGGTTATAAGAAGACAGCCAGTAGCATGATGCACCGTAGGAGAGGATGCCATAGACAAAGCCCTTTAGCCATACAGTTTTAAATGATGAAGTGCGGACTGAAAGAAACACGGGAAGCAGGGCAAAAAAACCGAAAAGAAAGAACCCGTTCTGAAAAACAGGGTTGGGATGTGAAAGGAAAAAGAGAACAGCTCCGACTGCTATGGCAAGCCATGAAAAAAGCTGCATAAAACTAATTTGCGGCGGAATTTACCACTGGCAATTCCCAGAGGGACTTCTTCAGCTCCTGGCCGGATCTAAAGGCAGCAACATAGTGTGGAGCAACGGAAAGCTGCTCTCCTGTCTTTGGATTGCGGGCTTTGCTTCTACCCTTGCGCAACCTTGCTTCAAAGGTGCCGAAACCGCGGAGTTCTATTGTATTGCCATTTTTTAATGACTCTTTTAACTGGAAGAGAAGGTTCTCTACAATTTCCTGAACCAATTTTTTTTCTGCTTTCGTATTTAAGTACACTGCCTCAACTAAATCATATTTTGTTATTTTTTTAGAAGACATCAATCTACCCCTGCAAAACAGAATTATTTGGTTTTGGATTAGTGAGAAAGGCGGAAACCCCGCACTGCAACAGCAGCGGTCTCGGAGTCTCCGTATTACAGACGAGCCTTAGTTAGCTACAGTCTTTGCAGCAAAGGTCTTGTTAAGAAGAATTGCCATGCGGCTCTTCTTGCGTGAACATGCATTGGACTTAATAACGCCCTTGCGCTTTGCATTGTCAAGCTCTGACTGCAATGCCCTGAAAGCTTCCTGCGCAAGGTTCTGATCCTTCTGCTGGAGTGCAGCAAGGAACTTCTTTGCGCTTGTGTGGCAGCGTGATTTTACAGCGCGGTTACGCATGCGGCGTACTTCGCTCTGTTCATGTCTTTTCTGTGCAGATGTTTTATTCTTAGACAAAGGATTACCCCCAATTAAAATTCAGTTATAAAATCAGAACGCAATTATTTGAAATCTTTTGGTCTGCGCTCTGTACGTTTGCACTTCTGGCACTCAGCGATATTTCTAAGCCTGCCGTTTTCGAACAAGGTCTTCATAATAATTTCGCCGCCGCAATCGGGACACATAAACTTCTGAGTAGCAACTGTGGTACGAGAGTTTTTACTGGCTCCTGCCATGACGTTCCTCCATATACAAAATTCGGTATTTACTGAATATACACGAATTTATAACTTTGTGTCAAGTATGCAAGAGGAAATTCTGGCATACAGACCTATAAAAAACACAAGAAGGTCTCTAAATTTATTCAGACTTGCGCCATTCGTCCAGCTGGGCCTGGATAAGAGCCGGGGCTTCTGCCAAAATGCGCTTTTCGTCTTCCTTAGTCTGGGGGACGTCAAAAACCTTCAGCACTTTTACCCGGTAGGCCCCTTTCTTCAGGTTCTGCAGCATCATGCCCATGTGGGAAAGCTTCCAGCCCCCGTCCAGTGCGCAAACCGCAACCGGAAGCTTTACGGTTTCTTCCAGCCTTCTGAAGCCTGCGGAATAGAAAGTGCCAAGCTTGCCGTCTTTGCTTCTTGTTCCTTCTGGAAAAATAAGGGGGACTATGTCTTTGCTTGCGTTTACTCTGGTACCAAAAGCCTCAAGAGACTTCATGGCCTCGGAAGCGCCTCCGTGCCGGGGAATCATGCAGTGGCCCTGGGTTCTTAGCATCTTGCCCACCATTGGAACTTTGGAAAGGGCATCTTTTGCAACAAAGCGAACTTCCCTTCCATTATAATACCTCTTGGAAAAGAAAAGCAGGTAAACAACTATGTCTATAAGGCTCTGGTGGTTTGAAACCACAAGGAATTTATCCGGAAGGCCTTCCAGGCTTTTTGTGTCCGCAACAAAGTCGTAGCCGCAGTAGGTCTTTAGGATGGCAAAAAAAAGCCTGTCCGTGCGGTGGGTTATGTAGTTTGACCAAAACAGGGCCCATTTTTTGCTAAAAGGATAGGTTATGGTTATCATTAGGGTGGGAAAAAGCAGCGCGCAGCTTGCAATCAAAAAAGTGAATAAACTTATCATGGCTATATTATACAAAAAGGCGCGCTAAAAGTCCATAAAGGCAATGGCATAAAGCCTCCCCATTCAAAAAAGGACCATCCCCTACAGGTACTTGTTTTCCCTGCCCTCTCCGTCCGACGCATTTCCGCGGTTCATAAGGAAGCCAAGGGCAGATCCCACTCCTCCCCCGAGCAAGTGCGCAAGATTTGACACATTGTCCTTTACAAAAAAAGCCTGGTAAAGCTGCTGGCCAATGTATACAAGGGCCACAAGAATGAATGTCACCGGAATCTTTCCCTCTTCCCTGCAGGTAAAAGACGAAAGCAGTATAAAGGCAAAAAGGACGCCGCTTGCACCCAAAAGCCTTACTCCCGGAAAAAAGAGAAAGTTGGCAAGCCCGGTAACAAGGGCAGTTGCAAGTATCACAAAAAGGATTTTCGCAGAGCCATACTTTTCTTCAAGCAGAGGCCCAATGACCAGAATCATCGTGATGTTTCCGAACAGGTGGTTCCAGCCTGAATGGCCAAGTACGTGGGTAAACATGCGCAGGTAAGTAAACGGGTCTGCAAGCGACGACCTGTAGACGCTAAAAAACTGCGCGCTTGCCCAGCCCACCGTAACAAAGTCGAGCACAAGGACTGCAAAACACAAAAGCGTAAAAGTTATGATTACCGGCGAATTAAGGGACACTCCGATTTTTTTTCCACTGCTCATAAGAGAAACTCCTTTCTATATTATAACTATTACCAACAAAAATATCCTATCATAAAAATAACTGATTGGAAAGGATTGAAGTTTCGGGGGATGGATTTTTCGCTCGTACTTGCCAACCAGTAAAGAGCCATGGATGGCGACTTAGCAACATGCAGAAGTGCGAAGCGCTTCTGCAATCCCCGGAAAATCCATGGATGGATTTTCTCGCTCGTACTTGCCAATCAATAACGAGCCACGGAGGGCGGCTTAGCGCATGCAGAATTGCATAGCAATTCTGCAATCTCTAAAAAATCCATGGAGGGATTTTTTAGGGTGACATACGCGGGATTGGAAGGGCCGCCGCAGGCGGTTGCCGCAAGGCAATGGAGGCGAAAGCCGGCACCCTGGAAAGCCCGTGGCGCAGAGGCATGTCCGGTCGAATTAGCCAAGGAACAAAATGGTAGAGCCGAAAAAAGTTCGTCCATATTCATAAAAGAAGAAAAAACAAAAGCCCCTCTTTTGATAGCCCACCATGGTTCGACAGGCTCACCAACCATGATTCGACTGCGCTCACCAACCACAAATTTTTACCTACAGTTGCCATAAGTGCACAATTCCGTTATACTAATAAGACTAAATGCCGATAATTCCGTCTTGTGCGGAAATCAATATATATAAGGAAGAGTTTTGCGCTTTTTAAATGGCATTACTGCTTCCACAGGAACACAGATGAATTTCACAGAATTTTCGCTGCATGAAAAGCTGCAGCAGGGAATCGCCGGGGCAGGTTACGTTGAATGCACTCCGGTTCAGGAGCAGGTGCTCAAGAATTCCCTTGAAGGCCGCGACTTGTATGTTCAGTCGCAGACTGGTACTGGTAAGACAGCCGCTTACCTTGTTTCTATAATACAGCAAATGCTAAGCCGGCAGGACGTTGCGGGAAAGAAAGCGCTTGTGATGGTTCCCACCAGGGAGCTTGCGGTTCAGGTTCAGGAAGAAGCAGAAAAGCTTTGTTCAGCAACAGAATTGGTGTGCTCAAGCTTTTACGGCGGTGTTGGCTACGACAAGCAGGTTGCAGCCCTAAAAAAAGGCGTGGACATAATGATTGGCACCCCGGGCCGCGTAATTGACCTTCACGAGGGAGGCCAGATGGACCTTAGCAGCGTGGCATTCCTTTGCATAGACGAGGCAGACCGCATGTTTGACATGGGCTTCTACCCCGATCTTCGCACGCTAATCAAAGTTCTTCCCGCAGCAGAAAAAAGGCAGACCATGCTCTTTAGCGCAACGCTCAACAGCTACGTAAAGAACCTTGCCTGGGAATACACAAGGAACCCCGCAGAAATTACGATTGCAGCAGACAACATTACGGTTGACGAAATTGACCAGGAGCTGCTCCACGTTTCTAGCGAAAGCAAGATGAAGCTTCTTACTGGCATCATCTCTTCTGAAAAGCCGGAAAGCCTCATCATCTTCTGCAACACAAAGCGCACCTGTGAAGTGGTTGCAAAAAGGCTTAAGATTAACGGCATACAGGCAGACTACATCATCGGTGACCTTCCGCAAAAGGCACGCCTTCGCATCATGGACGACTTTAAGGCCGGCAAGATAAAGTGCCTGGTTGCAACGGACGTAGCAGCACGCGGAATAGACGTTAACGATCTTGCAATGGTCATCAACTACGACCTTCCCAACGAAGCGGAAAACTACGTGCACAGAATTGGCCGTACCGCAAGAGCCGGAAAGTCTGGAAAGGCATACACCTTCTGCTCGGAACAGGACGTTTATTCCCTGCCGCCAATCGAGCGCTACATAGAAAAGCAGATTCCAGCCCGCGTTGCAGAAGAATCCATGCTGGGCGAAGACAAGTCAGAGGGCATGTACATCCGCACGGAAAACTACCACGAAGACTACAACGACAAGAGCGAATTTGGCAGAAGAAGACAGGCTGAATACGAGCGCAGTGGCCGCGGAAGAAGGGGCAGACACGCTGAAGGTTCAGGCAGAGCAAGGGGTGAGCGCGGAAAGGGTCGCTACTCCAAGGGCAACAAGGAAGCCTCACGCGAATACAAGAGGGACCGCCGCGTATTCAATGCGGAAGAAGAAGCAATGCTTGCAACAATGTCTATGGACGAGCGCATGAAGCTCTACAAGGAAAAGTTTGCATCCACATCAAAAACAGCCGCAGCTTCCACCAAGCAGGACGGAGGCAAACAGGCAGCTGGAAAGCAGGCAGGCGCAAAGGGCAAGAAAGCTTCCGGCAAGGGAAAGAAGTCCTACAAGGATTCTTCACGCAAGCAGTACTCTGCAAAGAATGAATATTCCGGCAAAAACAGGCCGCAGGGCAAACCGTCTTCTGCAAAAGAAGCATCCGGCAAAAAGCGCGGCATCTTTGGCAGGATAAAATCACTGTTCAGCAAAAAATAAGAGGTTCTACAATTGATTACAGTTTCTGACGTTACATTAAAATTCAGCGAAAAGCCGCTGTTCAAAGACGTAAATTTAAAGTTCGTAAAGGGCAACTGCTACGGCATCATCGGAGCAAACGGTGCGGGAAAGTCAACATTCCTAAAGGTGCTTTCTGGAGAACTGGAGCATGACTCAGGCGAAATTTCAATCACCACCGGTGAACGCATGGCAAAGCTTACCCAGGACCACTTTGCATTTGACCAATACTCGGTAAAAGAAACCGTAATGATGGGCTACCCAAAGCTCTATCAGCTTGGCAAAGACAAGGATGCCATCTACGAAAAGCCAGATTTTTCCGAAGAAGACGGAATCAAAGCCGCAGAAATGGAAGCGGAATTTGGCGAGCTTGGCGGCTACGAAGCAGAAAACCAGATTGAACAGATGCTCTCAGGCCTTGGACTGGAAGAAGAATTCCACGACAAGATGATGAGCGACTTGGACGAAGGCCAGAAGGTCCGCGTACTCTTGGCACAAACACTCTTTGGCAACCCGGACATCCTGCTTTTGGACGAACCTACAAACGGTCTTGACCTCGAAAGCATCTCCTGGCTGGAAAACTTCCTTATAGAATTCCCCAACATAGTAATAGTCGTAAGCCACGACCGCCACTTCCTTAACGCAGTCTGCACCTACATCTGCGACATTGACTACGGTAAAATCACCCAGTTCACCGGAAACTACGACTTCTGGTACCAGATGAGCCAAATCATGCAGAAGCAGGCAAAGGACGAAAAGAAAAAGCGCGAAGACAAAATGGCGGAACTCAAAAGCTTTATCCAGCGCTTTGCAAGCAACGTTTCAAAGGCAGGCCAGGCATCCAGCCGCAAAAAGGTCTTGGAAAAGCTGGAACTGGAAGAGCTTCCGGTTACAAGCCGCAAGTTCCCCTACGTCCACTTCCAGAGCGACCGCGAAATTGGAAACTTCGTGCTAACCGCAGAACACCTTTCGTCAAAAGACAGCGATGGTGCCGTTCTTCTAAACGACTTCTCCATCACCATCCACCCCGGCGAAAAAGTTGCATTCGTTGGAATGGAGCACAACTCAATCACATCATTCTTTGACATAATCTCCGGCACGCAAAAGTGCGAGGGCGCAAGCATCAACTGGGGACAGACCACAAGCCAGTCTTACATGGGACGCGACAACAACGCCTACTTCAACAACGACATGAACATAACCGAATGGCTAAAGCAGTACTCAAAGGAACAGGACGACGCCTATGTCCGTGGCTTCTTGGGAAGAATGCTCTTTAGCGGAGACGAAAGCCTTAAAAAAGTAAAAGTCCTTTCCGGTGGCGAAAAGGTCCGCTGCATGCTTTCAAAGATGATGCTTTCCGGTGCAAACGTCCTAATCCTGGACGACCCGACAAACCACCTGGACCTTGAATCAATCGAAAGCCTTAACGAAGGTCTCGTGCGCTTCCCCGGAGTTGTAATCTTCTCCAGCCACGACCACGAATTCATCAGCACAATCGCAAACCGCATAATCGAAATCACCCCCAAGGGCGTAATTGACCGCATGATGAATTTTGACGACTACCTCAAGGATGAGCAGGTAAAGCAGATGCGCAAGGACTTCTACGCAGGCAGCAAGAAAAAAATAAGAATCTAATTTTACGTTTCTTTTATTTTTTTGCGGCGCTTGCTTGGTTCAACATCCGCTTGGAAAAAGAAGTGTCTACTCCTTGTGGGTGGCACTTCCGGGGTTCCGCGGGCCCCTACCCGCTCCATTGCCTGGCGGCAACGGCTCCGCCGCCCCTCCACCGCCTGCCGCACCTTGTTCTGCTAAAATCTCCGGGCTGCTAATACGCGCCTCCATGCGCTTTTAAATTCATATCAAGAAAGAAACACTGTAAAAAAATATGTAAAAAACACGGCAGTCCACTTGACACAAAATATGCTTTTGTGCTAAGATTACAACATCACGGTGGCGTAGTCCAGTCGGTAGAACAACGGACTCATATTCCGTATGTCACAGGTTCGATCCCTGTCGCCACTATGAAACACAAGGCCTTGCATTACGCAAGGTCTTTTTTGTTTTACAAGGTCAATATCGAGCATAAAAGCGACCTGTCATTACCAGGTCAGCCCGATAATGACACATTTTACAAGCATCAAAAACGGAGAAGAAAATGAAAAAGTTATTGCTTACCCTAGCCCTTTCCCTTGCAGCATCCCTTTGCTTTGCCCAGGGCAAAAACTACGTAAACGAAAGGTACGAAAAACTTGACAAAGAAGAAGAGTTCGAATCCATCATAAAAGAAATAGAAGAGAACAGCAAAGAACCCTACTCTGCCAGCGACTACTTTTACCTTGGACTGGCAAATTTCAGGATGGAAAAGGATGAAGAGGCACAAAAATACTTTGGGATGGCAATCCAGGAAGCCCCAGATTTTGTGCGCCCCTATTACTATCTTGCGGGAAGTTTTCTCTACACAGAAAAATACGAGGATGCAATCCTAAACTACGAAAAATGCATAGAATTGGACAAAACTTTTCCAGGCCCATACCAAATGCTTGGCATGATATACGAAACACAGAACGACTACCAAAAGGCATTGGAAAATTACTCCAAGTCCTATGAGCTGAAAAAAACACCCGAATCCACTTACCAAATGGCATACATCCTCTACAAATTGGATGACTACAAAAAAGCCCTGCCCTATATAGAATCATATTTGGAATACGACAATGATTCATTTTCCATGACCAACCTAATGATTCTGGCTCTTTATTCAACCGGAGAATACGAAAAGGCCGCAAAATACGAAAAACAAATCCGCAAAATCTGGGAAAACACAAGCGACGAAAGCATAAAAAAGAAGCCATTCTTTATCATATATTCATTTACCCACAATGACTATGAAATTGATGTCTACGAAAAATTTGACCAGAGCGGCAACTTCTACTACCCATTAACATGCAATGTCTGCTCCAATGGAAAAGTCATAAAGACAGTAAACCTTGAATACGATGCCGTCACAGAAAAATTCGGCACTCCCTATTTATTGGGAATGGATGAAATAGAAAGCAAAACCCACTACACAATGAATATCGGCTTTGATGAATTCCCGGACTTCCCTGTTTTTATCAAGTACGTAAAGCTTGTCCTGGACGGCAAGGTAAATGTAGGCGCATCAAGCACAAAAGTAAGGTAAAGCAAAATGAAACAAAAGATAACCATTCTGTTCATAATTTTAGCAATATTCATGGCAAGGGCCTTTTCAACAGAACAAGATCCGGACATACTCAACTTCCAAGAGCAAAAGCTCTACCTGCAAACAGGATGGGGACATCCGTCACCCCTGGAAACATATTTTCTTCAGAACAATAAAAACTCCCCCTTCAAAATGCTTTCCTCGGCAAACTACAGGGGCTTCATAGCAACATGGAAAATAGAAAAAGACAAGCTTTACCTGACCTATATTGACAATGAAAAATCAAAGAAAAACCAGATGTACAAAGTGTTTGGCAAAAAGGGCAAGGAAGCAGTTTTTGCAGACTGGTTTTCGGGAGTAATTGTAGCCGACAATTATTATTTTCTGGAATTAGGCGAAGACGGAAAAATCAAAAATCTGGACACCTATTTTTCCTATTATATATACGTAAGAAAAGGATTTGTTCAAAACTACGCAAAAATTCCTATTACCGAATTATCAAATAAGAGCAAAGTGAAAAGTCCCAAAACCCAGGAAATGATTTCCCTAAACCAAAGGTATATCTCCTACTATTTTAGACTATGGAGTGACGATTCCATCTCCTACAAAAATCAAGACGGAAGACTTACAAGAAAAGAGGAGACAAGCCCAATATTATCCTATTATTCAGAAGACAATCTTTTGTGGCCCTACAATTGGGAGAACAAAGAAAAATCAGGGACACCGCATTGCACATGGAATGTGGCAGACAAGAAAATCTACCTTACGGATATTACATTGCATACAGGAACCAGATTTGCCGGGCCAGACAAAACAACAATTCCCCTGTCTGAATTATTCAAAGACGCAAACACAAAAAATGGACATTTTGCAGACTGGCTTAACGGAATATTTATAATCCAATATGGCCACGATGTAGAGGAAGGGTTTTACACCCGCTTTGAAGCAAGAGAAAACATCCTCATAAGCGTAAAAAACGGAATCATCGTAAAAGAATACGCCCTGGGAAAAAACTTTGACTTTTCCAACAGACAAAAACAATACCCGCCAGAAATCGAAGCCCTGCTAAAACAGTGGTAAGATTTTCCGCAAACAGGCAGCAAAAAAAATGGAAGTTCAAATTATAAACGAATTAGCGCAAAAAAGCATAGACCAACTAAAACATACCATCACTTGCGCAGAGCCCCACAAATACGAAGCAATCAAGGCACTCGCAAAAATAAACACAGACGAATCAAGAAAAACTTTGCACAGTTTACTTTTACTTGATGATGCCTATATAAAAAGATTCGTCCTGGAAGAACTGGGCAACATAGAAAGCAAAGAAACACTTGCCGGCATCATAAGCAACATCACAAAAGACAAAAATGAATTCCTTACCCGCACTTCTCTATCCATAATAGAAAAGCAGGGCATTACCGAATTGCATGATTTTGTAACGGAAAAGCTAAAGTCTCAAAACCCGCTCACAGTCGGCTACGCCCTCAATGCAATAAATCAAGTCTGGAGCGATGATGATTTTAACGCCATCATGGAACTTGCCAAAAAAGAGCAAAATCAAGAAATCAAAAAGAAATGCTACGAGGTTCTTTGCAAGCACGCAAACTCTTCCAACTGGCAGTCTGTTTACAAGCTAATACGCACAAACAAAATCCCGCAAATCCGCTTATTGGCATGCAAACTGCTAATAGACAATTTTTCCGATGAATTTATGAGCGACATTAAAGACTTTGCAAACGACCAAGACGGGCACATCCGTAAGCTGGCAGCAAATTATCTAAAAGAAATCCTTTAGACATAAAAAAAACTGTCCCAAAACAAAAGCTTCAGGACAGTCTTATTAGAAGTTCATCATCTATTAGTACACGCTAAGAATCTTCTGCAGCGTATCCTTTCCGATAATCCTCATAAAGTTTGCCAAGCGCGGGCCCTGATCCTTTCCGATAAGGGCATGGTACATTGCTGTAAAGAGTGCCTTTGACTCAAGGCCAAGCGATGTTGCAAGGTCGTACATTTCCTGCTGGCAGTCCTTGTCCGTAGCGTAAGTGCCAACCTTGGGAACAATCTGGTCGCGGACCTTCTTTACTGCATCAAGCATTGTGCCTGTAATGTCTTCGGCTTTGCTTCCGTCCGTGCGGAGGGCAAACCTAAAGTCTTCCGGTGCACACTCTGTTACCCAGTACCAGGCGCATTCACAGCGGCGGCGGAGGCATGCTTCCTGCTCAGGCTTTACGTCTCCCAAAGATTTTATTACAGCATCAATGTTTCCAGAATAAGTCTGGAGCAAAGTGGTAAGCTGCCTAAATGGAACCTGATAAGGCATTACGCTTGGCATTCCGTCAATCTGTGAAAGCTCGTACACCCTCTTTTCCTGCAGCAAAAGGTTGTCGCTCTTTGCCTTGTCAATTCCCCATGCAATGCGTTCAGTGCGGTCGTATGCCTCGTACATTGTAATAACGTCAAGGTCAAAGCTGATTGAAAATTCATGGTCAACCTTGTTAACGGCAAAAATGTAGCGCAAAACTTCCGGCTGGTAAACGGTAAGGGCATCCACAAGAGAAATTACCTTTCCCTTGGAAGAAGACATCTTTCCGGGAACGCCCTTAAGCTTTACAAAGTCATACTTCATGGTAACCGGTGCATCCCAGCCGTAGACCTTTTTGCTTACAAGCTTTGCTGTGTCGTAAGATCCGCCTGGAGAGATGTGGTCCTTTCCGCCCGGCTCAAAGACAACCTTTTCTTCGTTCCATCTCATTGGCCAGTCAACGCGCCAGCCAAGCTTTATGTTGCCGCAAGATCGGAGGTCAACTGTCTCTTCGTTACCGCAAGCCTTGCACTTGTATGTTACGCCGTACTCACCGTCGTAGCTTACAATTTCAGTCTCGTCCTTGTTGCACTTTGAACAGAAGGCGGCAATTGGCCAGTAAACGTCGCTGTCCTTCATCTTGTGCTCGTCGTCGCGGTAGCAGTTAAGGCACCACTTGATAAGGTCCTTGTTCTGCAATGCCTTTTTCATGCCTTCTGCATAGCGGCTGCTCCTGTAGCGGGAAGCTTGGTACAAGAATTCAGGATGGATTCCAACGCGGGGAAGCTCGTTCTCTATGTCCTTCTCGTGGTGGCGGGCATAGTTTTCGTCGCGGTCAAAAGTGTCCGGCACAAGGGTAATCGGATAGCGCAGGTATTTTTCTAGCACTTCAGGCTTTGGCATGTTGCCAGGAACCTTGCGGAATACGTCGTAGTCGTCCCATGAATAAATAAAGCGCACGTTCTTGCCCCTGTCGCGGAGGGCGCGCACAATCAAGTCAACAGTGATAATCTCGCGGAAGTTTCCAATGTGTACGGTTCCGCTGGGAGTAATTCCGCTTGCACACGTATACAGAGGCAAGTCTCCCCTTTCCTTTATGATTTTTGCTGCCTGCTGGTCTGCCCAGTGGCAAAGTTCCTTTGGATTCCTTTCGTTTTCGCTCATAATGGAAGGAATTATAATTCAAAGCAAGATTTTTTGCAAGCAAGCAGTAAAAACAGATGATTTTTTGGAAAAAATATGCTACACTTCACAAAAGGAGGTATAGTCATGATGGTGCAAGGATATTTCGACGGAACGGCAGTACGAACACTAGAACCCGTAAATTTAAAGATAAACCAAACTGTTTATATTTCCATCCCGAACCCTAACTTTTCGGAAACCGAAAAACAGGAAATAAAAGCTAAACTTGCAGCCTTGGATGATGTATGCGGCATGCTCTCCGAAGATGACGCAGAAGCAGTAGACGAATCTATTGCCAGAGGAATACATTTTAAGAGAACCGAAATATGACATATTTTCTTGACACAAACATCATAAGCTATCTGCTAAAAGGTGATGAGAGACTTAAAGCTATAATAGCTGACAAATTGTTGCAAGGCGACAAAGTTATGATTCCTCGTGTAGCTTATTATGAAATAGAGAGGGGCTTGCTTGCAAAAGGAGCCGTATCTAAAATACACCGCTTTAAGACCTGGGCTTCATTACTGGGAACCGTAAGCTTGTCAGACGAAACACTAGAAATTGCATCACAAATATATTCGGATTTATCAAGAAAAGGCTTGATTATAGAAGATGATGACATTTTTATTAGTGCCACAGCTTTAAAACATAATGCAGTCATTGTAACAAATAATGAAAATCATCTTAGCCGTATTGAAAATCTAAAAATAGAGAATTGGACAAAAGGATAAAAATATGAAAAATAAGATTGCCCGCATTGCCATTATACTTAACCTGACAGTGATGGCTGTACTTTTACTTCTTTGTTTTGTTGGAAAGGCTGTTGGTTTTGAAAGCGAAGTTTTTACTTATATTGCCTTTGCACTGATTCTTCTGGGGATTGTGATTCCGCCGGTTGTTATTGCAATTTTGTACCTGCTTGGAAGTGAGGCGGCGAACGATTATGTATTCCTTTCGGTGGCGGCTGCATTTGTCTTTAACCTGATTATTGCCATACCCAACAATTTTAGTGGCTGGCACATTTTTGCAGTACCAATTGCTTATGCAGTTTTTTATGCCCCCTTCGTCATCATCAGGAACAGGAAAAAAATTACGGCAAAAATGGTTCGCTGGGCACTTATTTGCGTTTCGGTTATAGCACTTGTTTTTCTTGCCAACAAGGTGGAAAACGTAATCAGGGATTCGTCTGTATACAAGTATGATGAACAGGGGAATTTGCTCGGAAGCAAATACGACAGTTACGATTCATCTGTAAAAGTCCACAAGAAAAAGTTCAAAGACGGAACAAGTAAGAAATACGACGACAAAGGAAATATTGTTTCGGAATCAGACACGGACGGAAAGTGCACAAAATATGAATACGATGAAAAAGGAAAGCTTGTTAAAGAAACGGATTCAGACGGAAAAGTAAAAATGTATGAATACTATGAAAACGGAATGATAAAAAAAACATGGTCAGATGAATTTAGCGAAGAATATGAATACTTTAAAGACCAGCCGGAAAAAATACGGCGTATAAAAAATAATGTGTTCGCCGGTGAATATGCATTCCTTGGCAAATGGGAAGAAAAATTTGACAAAAATGGCAACCTCATTTTAGAAAAAGACGGCAAGCGCTGCAGCAGGTATTTTTATTTTTTTACCCACTGGAAGAACGGCAATGTAAAGACAAAAAGGGTTTTTACAGTTCACTTCTAAAACTTAATTCTGAATTTTTGCAAGGCTTATAAAAAGCGATGGCCGCTATTTTACCGGGTAGTTGTCAAATCCTGCGGCCTTGAGCTTTTGGGATATGTTCCCAGCCTTGTTCTCGTCCACAACGACAACGTAATAGGTTTTGCCGGAAGAACGGGTTTCCGTAAAACAATATGCATCAAAGCCCTTTGCCTTTAGACGGTCAATCAAATCCTGGGCATTTTTCTTTACACCAAAAAAACCAACCTGGTAGCGAACCCTTGCACCAAGGACTTCGGCTCCTGCTGGCGGCAAGTTTTTTCCGCTGCCAGAAGTTTTGCCTTCTGCTTGCGGAAAATTTTCAGCGGACGATTTTTCATCAGTTTTAGAATTACTTTTACCGGCTGCCTTTGAATCAGCCTTTGCCGGAGCAGCCGCATTTTCTGCGGGAGAATCCGTATACTCGGTTTCCGCAAAGCCTGACTTGGGGTAGACGGAGCGGGGAACAAAATACCAGAAGGGTACGTTTGCAATCTGGGCGCTTCCCTTGATAAGTGCATACTCGGCGGAATCGGGGTAATTCTTGCGCAGCGCTTCCGAATATATTTTCTTGTCGGTAAGGAACCAAAGCGTAAAAAGGACTGCAGGACGAACGCTTTCCATGGACTCCATGGAGGCATAGGCTGCAAGGATTTCTATTGAATCGGAGGCCTCGGCATAGCTCTGGGCGCGGCAAAGGGCACTCCATACCGAATACAGGTTCACGAATGCAAGCACCTTCTTGTCTCTGGACGAGCGGACGGCACTGTTAAGATAGGAGTCTGCGTTTTCCCAGTCGCCGGAATTGAGGCAACAGCGGACAGCATCAAGCACCAGCTGCTCCGAAGAGACCTTTTCCACACCGGCAGCATCACCTGCCGCAATGGCGGCTGCTTTTGCATAGGAACGGGAAGCCTCGCTGTAAATGCCAAGCTGCTCCTGTAGCGTTCCAAGAAAATGCAGGGAAGACCTTTTGTCCGCAGGGGACGCGCACTCTTCCAGATGCTCCTGTATAAAAGAAATTCCCTCCTGCACCGAATCTTGCTTCAGCGCCTTTTCCCTGAGCTGGGCTGCGGTAAAGGAAGAAGCCTTTCCGGCAGCAAAAGAAAGGGATGACAGCAATATGGAGAATGCGGCAAAGGCAATTTTTCTTGCAAAGGGAACTTTCATCAATTCTCCTTGAATCTAGTTGGCAGAAGAACCCAATACAGGGTCAGCTGACAAAGTGCCAGAGTTTCCTCCTTCAGAGGAAAGGGGGAAATGGGATGCCTCGGAAGAAGACTTTGCCTCTTTTGCAGCCTCCTTGGCGGCAGCCTTTTCACGGATGCGCTCTTCCTTTTCACGGTTCTTTTCAGCCTTTGCCAGAGCCTTTTTAACGGCCTCCTTCTTGGACTTGCCAAATGTGAATGGCAGCGTAAGCAGTACGCCGCAGACAAAGGATGCAATGACGGTCACAAATACCGGCACGTCCTTGAAAGTGTGAAAAATCCAAAGGTCGCACTTGTTGCCCAAGTTGAACCCGGTGAAAGTGGCTACCAAAACCATAAGTGCAATAGAAAATATCAATTTGACGGGCATAAAAAAAACCTCTCTTTTCTACTATTATATCCCTAGTAGAACAAAATGTCCATTAGTGTTAAAAAAAACAAAAAGCTAGAGAAAGAGCACTCCAAAAACCGCACCTGCGGCCACTACAAAAACCGGGTGGATTTTTTTTACGAAAAAGAGCACGGTTACGGCAAGCAGGTAGAAGACGGTCTGCTTTATCTGCACAAGGTCTGCCACGGAGCCGCTGGCCCTAAAAGCCTGCACGTTGAGCACGGTGATAATGAATACGTTTGCAAGTGCAACGAGAACCATTCCGCCGGTAGCAGGGCGCAGGGCAAAAAAGGCCGACTGGACAAGGGGCTTTTTCTGAAAATCCGCAAAGAATTTTGCAATCAGCATTATTATTATTAGAGAAGGAAGCACCTCCCCAAAGGTTGTGATCACTCCGCCGACAGGTCCATATACCTCGCAGCCGCAGTAAGTTGCAAGGTTTATGCCTATTGGCCCCGGTGTGCTCTCGCTAACGGCAATCATCTGGTAAAATTTTTCCTGACTAATCACTCCGTATTTTTCCACAAGGACCTGCTGCATAAAGGTTGCCGCAACAAGACCTCCGCCTATGGCAAAAAGTCCCACATAAAAGAATATGCAAAAAAGATGGAACAAACCAATGATTCCTGTAAACATCACTCCTTACCCTCCCCGCCTTTAGCACGGAAGGCAAAATGAAGGACAAGCCCCACCACTATGGCAGAAAGCACAACCGCAACAGAGGAAACCTTAAGGAAAAAGACAGCGCAAAAGGAAGCGGAGTAGAAGACTACTCCCCAAGCATTTTTTACGGTCTTCTTTGCAAAGTTAAAAACTGCATAGGTAAGAAGGGCCGTAACAGCCACGTTAACTCCCGCAAGGGCCTTCTGAACCCATTCTATCTGCTCAAAGCTCGAAATAAAAAGGGCAATCAGGCTTATTATGATTACGGACGGAGAAACAACCCCGAGCGTAGCGGAAATGCCACCGGGAAGGCCGGCCTTCTTTGAGCCTACAAAGGTTGAAACGTTCACCGCAATTACGCCGGGCGTAACCTGGGAAACGGCATAGTAGTCAAGCAGGTCATCACTGGTAACCCATTTTTTCTTTTGGGAAAGCTCCCTCTCCAGAACTGGAAGCATTGCATAGCCGCCGCCGAATGTCACGGCACCAATCTTAAAAAAGGTAAAGTACAAGTCAAGCAAAGTCTTAATCATACCGTATGATAGCGCGTAAAGGAATATTATTCAATTATGGGTGGGCGATTACAGGTCTTATAGGAGAACCTACGCCGCCATGGAGGGGCCCGCCAGAGGCGGGTTGCGGAACTCGCCGCGTAGTTTCGAGCGGCGAAGTGGAGCAATGGAGGGGGTTGGGGTCCCCCGGAACCCCGGAACGGCGGTAACAAGAGGCAAGTTCACGACCGGCAAATTTGCGAACCGTAAAAAAAGGCAAGTACCGTCCATAAGGAAAAAAATCTTAAAAAAAATTTAATTTTTTTTTACAAATTCGGCCTTTAGGTGTTGACAAGAACATCGTAAATCTGTATAAAATATTTCTTTTTTTTTATAAAAAATGTTACTTGACTAAAACAGGCATTTTTGTATAATTAAAAGCTATGGGTATTCAGTCTGAATCGGCTCTGGCGCAGGCATACGAACTTATAGAAAACGGAAATCCTGCACAGGCAAAAGTTTTACTAGAAGACGCTCTAACTGCCGACTTGGACAACGACAACCTTGTTTTTGCCATTCACTGCTGCTCATTTTGGGCGGATACCTTTGCATCGCTGGCATCCTTTCCTCCCTACGAAAGCGGGGAACTTTTGGTAAACCAGTGGAAGAAATTCACTGCCCTTGCCAGCAGGGAAGAACAGACCCTTGAAAAAAAGGAAATGGAAAAGTCCTCCCTTAAGAACACGGTCTATGCTTTTAAGAGGGGAATATACACATGCGCCCTTTCCAAGTTCAGCGCGATAACGGAAGAAAAGGACCCGGTATTTTTTTCGGAGGTACTGAGGAAGGCTGGTCTTTGCCACAAGAGGCTGGGCTCCTACGAGCTTGCGCTCAGCTGCCTTAACAAGGCAAACGCAATTCACCCGTCACAGCCTGCCGTACTTGCGGAACTTGCCGACTGCTACGATCTTTGCGGCGAGACAAAGTTTGCAAAGCTGATGTTCCGCGAGGCTTTCTTTTTGGATGCGCAGAAAATAGAGCTTTCAAACCTGGACTCACCGCTCATCAACTCGCTTGCGGAAAAGGTCGGGGAAGAGGGATACTCCGGGGCTGAGCTTCTGGAATGGATTCCCGTCTACGGCACTCTGCTTGAGGTCTTTAACATAAAGAGACCCCTCAGGGCACAGGAAGTCGGAAGGCTAAAACAGGACATCTACGCCAGGGAGAATGAGCTTAAGAACCCCGCCAACAACGAGGCTCTAATCAAGCCCAGGCTCATCAGCATGTACCTGCGCCTGATTGACTATTACATCATTGCTAAGGAAAGCGTAAAGAGAATCAAGGAAATTACGCTAAAGATAAAGCTCCTTGATTCAAAGTTATATAAGAAATTTGTTGAGTAGACATTTGCAGACTGCGGTGCTGAATTCAACTTAATTTATATTTTAGGAGAAACTTATGTCTGAAGAGCTTGAAAATTCCGTAAGGGAAACGCTTAAGAGCACAACCTGGACACGCGCTGGAATCCGTGACTTTACAAAGAGCAACCTTGTAGAGTTGTCTCAGCTTCTTGAAAAGGTTTTTGAAGAAAACTGCAGCAAGCAGATTAAGGACATCTGCGACGAGCAGCTTTCAAAGACAAACGACAGCATCGTTGCGCTCTACCTTTCCGGCATGATTGACCTGCGCGAACGCTCTCTGGACAACTCCAAGCTTGTAAGCCTCGTGGACATACTTGAAAAGAACCACAAGGAAGCTCTTATCGAATACCTGTGCAACTCCATACTTGAAGAAGACCCGCAGAATAAATTTGCAATCCGCAAGCTGGCAGAATTCTATAAGGAAGCGAACAACGACAAGGTATGGGAGCTTTACGAGCAGATTGTAAAGATTGACCTTGAAGAGGCTGAAATTGCAAAGACGCTTGCAGAACGCTACGAAGGCCAGAACAACCAGGAGCTTGCAATCAGCTACTACAAGAAAGCTCTCCTCCGCTTTGTTGGCAACCACAACATCAGCAGCGTTAAGGAAATCTGGACAAAGCTTGTGTCCCTGATTCCTGAAGAAATCGACTTCTTCCTCCTTATCCAGCGCAAGATTGCAAAGTCAATAAGCGAAACAAAGTCCGCAGCCCTCATGCAGGAGCTTTACCAGTACTACAAGGACACTGCAAAGTGGGACACTGCAATCTCCATCCTTAAGCTCATCCTTGCAATAGACAACAAGGACAGCTGGGCACGCAAGGAAATAATCGAATGCTTCCGCGGCAAGTATTCCGACCACAGCCACCTGGAAGACTACATCCGCACCTCAAACCTGGACACTTCGTTCCGCAACGTATTCGAGGCAATCAGCGACTTTGAGAAGCACATTTCCTTTGACGCAAAGAACTACGTATTCCACCGCACATGGGGAGTTGGCATCATAACAAAAGTACAGGGCGACCAGCTTACAATCAACTTTGGAAAAAAGAGCGGCATCCACCCCATGTCCCTCAAGATGGCAGTAAGCGCACTGCAGCCGCTTGCAAAGGACCACATCTGGGTTCTTAAGGCTACAAAGAAGAAGGAAGAACTTGCAAAGATGGTAAAGGGCAACGTTGAAGGAACCCTCACCACAATCATCAAAAGCTTCGACAACAAGTGCGACGACAAGAAAATCAAGGCAGAACTTGTTCCCTCAATTCTCACGCCGGGCGAATGGACCAGCTGGCATGCAAAGGCCCAGAAGGTATTCGCAGAGAATAAAATCTTTGGCGTAAGCCCAGAGGACATCAGCATACACACCGTGCGCGACCACGAGATTTCCGCAGAGGAACGCTACAGCAACGAATTCAAGGCGGAAAAGGACTTCTTCAAGCGCATAGAAATTATCACCCGCTATGTGGACGATGACGAGACCGACAAGACGGACGAACTCTTTGCCGACATGTACAACTACTTTGCAGGCTACCTCAAGTCCTTCCAAAACCTTGACGAACAGGTCGTAGCATCCTACCTCACGGTTCAGGGCATAACAAAGAAGCTTCCAAGCTTCACCTTCCCTGCAACCTTCACATTCGAGCAGCTCTACGGAGACATAGACAACAAGCGCGACCTTTTCAACAAACTCAAGGACTCAAAGGGCACATCCCTCCGCGCCGACTTTATTGCAAACGTAAGGCAGCTTCCCGACTGGGACGAGCAGTACATCCACCTCTTCCCAACCGTTCTTGACAAGGGCATGCTTAACATGCTCATCTCCAACGGCAAGCAGGACAAGGTGCAGAAGCTTGTGCAGGACTGCTTTGAAGACTACCGCAACAACCGCGATGCAGCCGTATTCCTCTTTAAGGAGTGCCGCAATGAGGACTGGTTCAAGGCAGCAGCAATCAGCGAAGAAAAGCAGCTTATAACTCTCATAAACATTATCTCCCTCTGCTACCGCGAAGTGGACAACCACGTAAACACTACGGAAAACAAGAAGACCATCAAGAACGCAAGGAATCTCCTCTTTGCAGAAAAGACATCCGACGGTACAAAGAACAACCTGCTCGACTTTATGCTCAGCGGCGGTACGGATACAATCACCCGCCTTTACACAATGGTAAGTGACGTTAAAAATTTGGAATCAGCCGACAAGACCCAGCTGCGCAACGGAATCCTTTCAAAATTCCCGGATTATAAATTCCAGGAAGCTGAAATCAAGCACGAAACCCAGAAAGGCCTTCTCGTTACCGCAAAGATGCTGGAAATCAAGCGCGACGAAGCAGAGCACATCGAAAAAGTCCTGCTTCCCCAGATTACCCAGGAAGTCAGCGATGCACGCGCCAAGGGAGACCTTAAGGAAAATGCGGAATACTCTTCTGCAAAGGAAGCCCAGCACATCGCAAACGTCAAGCTTTCAAACCTCAAGGATGAACTTGCACGCGCAGTAATCTTTGACCCGACAACCGTCACCACTTCTATGGTTTCATTCGGCACAAAGGTAACCCTGCAGAACAACAAGGAAAACAAGGAAGAAGTGCTTACAATCTTTGGACCTTGGGAATCAGACCCAGAAAAAGGATTCATTTCTTACCTTTCACCGCTGGGTAACAACCTTCTCGAAGCCCGCACCGGTGACAACCTCAAGTTCAACATCAACGGCAAGGACTTTGACTACACGGTCAAGAGCATTGCCCAGGCCCAGTTCTAACAATGCAAAAGCTGCCTCTGGCTGCTGCAGGTTGCAATTCGCTGCCCAAGGCCGCCAAAGGCTGAACTGCCGGACATAAGGAAAAGAAAGTGCCGATAAATGCCGCAAGCTTTAAGAAACTGTCTACGCACATAGGGATTTTTCCTTCCTATACCAACATAGGTGTAATAGAGGACGGAGAATCCCTTTATGTAATAGACAGCGGCGTAAACCCGCAAGACGGAGAGGACATTGTAAACTCCCTAAGGGAACTGTTCCCTTCATCAAGCATAAAGGCCATTCTAAACACCCACTCCCACTCTGACCACTGCGGCGGCAACGCAATAATCCAGAGGCTTACGGGCGCAAAAGTCTACGCCCCCTTCAACGAAAGCCGCCTCATGGAATTTCCGGAAAGCATGTTTGCCATGTACTGGGGAGCTCGTCCCTTTGAAGACCTCAGAAAGATTCACTACATGCAGATGGAAGCGACCTTTGTGGACAAGCACCTAAGGGCCAACGATACCCTGGACTTTACCAGCGCAAGTGTAAGCTGCATTCCCCTGCCCGGCCACTACTTTGACCAGACAGGCTTTCTGGTAACCGACAAGGCAGACGGAAAAAAATCATTTTTCCTAGGCGACGGCCTCTTTGGCATGAGTATGATAAAGAAATACTGGATTCCCTTCATGGTAGATCCCAACGAATTCAGAAAATCCGTAATGAGGATTGACGAAACCCAGGCCGACTTCTTCATTCCGTCCCACGGTGAGGTTACTGAAGGCGACAAAATTCACGCCCTTTCAGAGATAAACATAATGATTACCCTGGAAACGGAAATCCTCATCATAAAGACACTGCAAAAGGCCAGCCTTACCCACGAAGAGCTTTTGGAAGCAGTCGCAGGCTTTGCCGGCATAGACCTGAAGCTTGGCCAGTACGTGCTCATAGGCAGCACGATAAAATCCTACCTTTCCTCCCTTCTGGACAAAAAAATCGTAAGCTATTCTATAGAAGACAACCGCATGCTCTGGTCAGCCGTCAATTCCCCTGCAAAATAAGCTAAACACAACTATTATTAGCATAAGCTAATTCGTTATAATACAATGATTTTTTTATTGAAATTTTAATTTCCCGGTGGTATATTATAGTCATCAACATTACCTAGGCGGTTCCACTGCCCTTTGCCATTGGGATTTTCCCGAGGAAGGATGCTTTGGAAAAAATTCCGCCCTAAAGGAGTAATTTATGGCTTACAAGATTGACGATGGTGCCTGCATCAACTGTGGTGCTTGCGAGGCAGCTTGTCCCGCAGGAGCAATCAGCGAAGTAAATGACAAGCGCAGCATCGATGCCGACAAGTGCGCCGGCTGCGGTTCCTGCGTAGGAGAATGTCCTGTAGAAGCAATTTCAGAAGCATAAGCTCTGTTGCAAAAAGGACAAGAGAAGATTCCTTTTTTGGCATCTTCAAAATCCCCGGTCAAGCGGGGTTCAAAGGCTTTTCCAGAAAGTTCGCTCTTTTTGGGAAAGCTTTTTTTATGCCCTCAGCGTTTTTATGGACGAACCCAAGCAGGCTCTACCATCCTATGCCCATGCTAATCCGGCCTCCATGCCCATGCGCCACCGCCCATCCGGGGTTCCGCGGGTCCCTTCCCGCTCCATTGCCTTGCAACCCGCTTTCGCGGGCCCCTCCTCGGCGGCGTAGGTTGTCCTAAAAGCCCTGTAACCACCCACTGTTTTTTTATTTTAAAATAGTGTATAATAGAAGAAAGGACGCATTATGATAAAGAACATTGCAAAAGGCTACCGCAGCCTCATCACTTCTACGGTCAAAATTCTCCTGCTCATTGCAGTATGCGCAGGACTGGGACTTTCACTTGTATACCCGCTCTGGAAATGGGCAAGCTCATCGCCTGAAAGCTATACGTTTGCTTGTCTCTGCCTCCTTGCAGCGGCGGCAGTCTTTATTGCAATAAGGTCATTCATGCACCTGGGGGCAAAAAAATGGCTTGTCCGCCTTGCAAAGCTAGCCACAGTTCTTGCAGGGCTTGCATTCATCATATTCAGCGTAATCAGGGGAAACAGGCTGCTGGCATTTGCTTCAATTCCCCTTGTATTCATAGTTTACGGCCTCTTGGCCATAGGATTCAAAGAAAGATGAAAATAAAGCTATTAAATCCGGCCCTTATGGCGGCACTGGTACTTACACTCAGCCTCTTTGCAGGAAGCTTATCTGCACAGGAAGATCAAGAAGCTCAGGCTTCCGCGCCGCTTCAAATGCTTTCCTACCCGCTAATAGAAAGCCTTGACTCAAGGAACGTTCTATTCAAGCAGTACCAGCAGGCGGTTCAGGAGGCATCCATGGCAGAAATCCGCGGAGACCTGCCCACAGCCCTTGAATTCTACTCATACAAAGCGGGCAAAAAGGACACGGCAATGCTGCTTTCCTCCCGCTGCGCAATCCGCTACGACAGCCTGGTAACGCTAAATTCCATCGCGGAAAACGGAGAGTCACTGGAAGGACGCACAATCATCCTGCCCACGGCAAACGGCCTCTACATTCCCCATGACCCGCAGACACCAATAGAAATCCTTCTTGCAAAGGAGCACTCAAAGGACCTTCTGGAAGGAAAATACCCCACACTGGTCATAAACGGCAAAAAATTCTACTTCATGAAGGGCGTCAGGTTCTCTCCGGCACAAAGGGCATATTTTCTTATCCCCGGAATGAGGCTTCCGCTGGACAAAAGCGTCCTAACATCATCATTCGGCATGAGGATAAGCCCCATATCCGGCAAATGGAAATTCCACAAGGGAATAGACATGGCGGCCCCCATAGGCTCCAACATCTATGCCTGCAAGAGCGGAACGGCCACTACGGTTGTAAAGATGAACCCAACCTACGGAAACTACGTTGTGCTGCGCCACGATGACGGAATGACCAGCCTTTACGCCCACATGAACGACATAAGCGTTGCAAAGGACCAGAAGGTTTCAACAGGCCAGGTTTTGGGACACGTGGGAACAACAGGAATGAGCACCGGCCCCCACCTGCACTTTGAAATCCACCTGAACGGAGAAGCCCAGGATCCCCAGAAATACCTGAGGAACTACTAAGGAAAAGCTTAAAAAAGCCCGGTACCCCTAGAACACAAGGCCCTCTTGTATTATAATATTGCCCATGAGCGGAAAAAAGCGTCTCTGGCACAGGGAATCCTGCATTTGCATACTGGCATTTTCACTCCTAGCCTTAGCATTTAGCCCGGCAAGTGCGGAAACCTTCACCGCCACATCAGTACATACACTATCGGTCTCCTCCCTGTCGGACAAAAAATCCGTTTTTGCAGGAATAAATGATGCGGTGGAAATAATATTGCCCAAGGATGAAGATTACATTCAGGGGATTGAAGTAACCTTCAGGCTGCCCCAGAGAATCGCAGAAAAGCACGAAAACCTTTCCTGGTCGCTCTACAAGGACACACAGGCCATCACCCCAGATGAAGCCTCCCCTGTCTATTCGGGAACACGCATTGCGATGGGTTCCTTTGGAATCTACCTTAGCCTGGTACTCAAGATTCCCCTCTACCCAAACAGTGCCATAAAAAGGGATGCCTATTCCTATTATATCCCCAACACTTCCGGTTCTTACGGAGAAAAGCTTCTGGTGAGAATTCAGGGAGCAAGACAATTTTCTGAAGAAGAACTTAAACTGTACCCAGTAGAAATATCGGCAAAACCCATTTTCACGGAAAAAAGCCGCCTCTTCATAAGACTAAGGCCGCCTGCAGGAAAGGAAATGCAGCCATGCACGGTTTTTGTGGACGGAAAGCCCTGTACAATTGAAAAAAGCGGAATGCTTGTCTCTCCGGGAATACACGACATAAGCGTTACAAGCGACTTTTACAGGAACGAGCTCAGGGCAGTAACCGTAGAGGGGGCAAAAGACACCCACGTGGAAATAGACCTTAGGGACATAGCACCCCTGCTCAGGATAATCGCCCCCGAAGGAACAAAAATATTCATGGATGAGCAGCCTGTAGCTAACATGCAGGCCTACTTTCCTCTGACACAGGGAGAACACACACTCCGACTCAAGCTGGGCAACTACGAGATAATACGCTCAATAAGCGTCCAGAACGGAAGAAGCTATTCCGTAAACCTTACACTGGAAGCCTCCGTCACTGAGGAAGAATAAGGATTCCTCTCTTCCAAATATAGTTCAAGAATTCGCCCCCTTTGCCGATAATTAAATTACCGGGCGGACAATTTATCCCCTCCCACCCATTTCCGCCCGGTTGCCTGATGGGCAAGGCCGGCGGTCTCCGCCGGTCTCTTTTTTTTATGGCTGAATTGGGTTCATTGACAAAGAGCCATAAATTTTCTATTATTATAGAATGAAAAAAATCAAGAAATGGCCTTACATTTTTCTTTCACTCCTCCTTTTTGCATCCGTACTGGCAGGAGCAGGCCTCGGAAAAGCACTTGCAGTCACAAGAAATACAATAAACACAGAAAATTTCACTGAGTTCACAACGGCGCTTCCAACAAAGCTACTGGACATAAACGGCGAGCTCATAACGGAATTTGCCAGTGACGAAAAGCGCGAAATCATTTCGCTGAGCAAGCTTCCAAAGCAGATGATTAACGCTCTCATCACCCGCGAAGACAGGATTTTCTATGACCACCACGGTTACAGCGCAAAGGCCTTGTCCCGTGCAATAATCGGCGTTCTTACCCACAGCAGCCTTGGCGGAGGCTCAACGCTTACCCAGCAGATTGCGGGAACCCTCTACTGCGACCGCCGCGAAAAGTCAATCAAAAGAAAGCTCAAGGAACTTTGGTGGTGCATCCAGATGGAAAGGCGCTACTCAAAGGATGAAATACTTGAAATATACCTGAACAAGATATACTTTGGCGGAGGAACATACGGTGTAAATGCCGCATGCAAATACTACTTCGGCCACAGTGCAATGCAGATTACCCCGGCAGAAGCTTCCATGCTCGTAATCCAGCTTTCAAACCCCAGCTACTACAACCCGTTCGAAAATACGACCCGCGCACAGGAAATGCAGGGCTACATACTGAACGAAATGGTGCAGGAAGGATACCTTTCCCAAGAAGAAGCTGACGAAAGCTTTGACACCTTCTGGGCAAACTTTGACTACAACAGGACAACTTCATCCGCCTATGCAATGAGGCGCGACGAGGCTCCTTGGTTCAGTGAGTACGTTCGCCGTGAACTAAGCGATATGCTCTACGGAACCGAAGACCTCTATACAGGTGGCTACACCGTAAACACAACGCTCAACCTGCACTACCAGAGGGCAGCTGACGAAATAATGTCCGACTACATAGTATATGCCAACAAGGTATACAAGCGCACCCTCAACGAAAACAGGCTAGACTACTTCCGCCGATACATACCCGTCACGGAACTCATCACCCTTGCATTCAACCTTACGAACCTTCAGGTTAGTGAAAAGAGGGCAAAGCAGCTTGCACTCAGCGCATACGCAAAAGAGGCAAACCCAGTCATGGACATCATGTCACTTTTGACCGGCCTTGATACCCTCAAGACGCAGATGGTAATGAGGGGCAATGACATAACAAGACGCGCTGCGGAAAAGGACACAGTAGAAGGCACGATGATTGCCGTGGATAACGACACAGGCTATATAAACACAATTGTCGGCGGCTCCCGCTACGACGAATCAAACCAGTTCATCCGCGCAACGCAGGCAAAAATCCAGCCGGGCTCTTCATTCAAGCCGCTATACTATTCTGCTGCTATAGACACAAAGACAGTTACCATGACCACAGTCCTCAGCGACACGGCCGCGGTATTTATAAAGGCAGACGGTGAACCATACTTTCCAAAGAACTACGGTGGCCACTACAGGGGTAATGTAGAAGTTTGGCAGGCACTCTGCCTCTCGCTCAACATTCCGGCCCTTCAGGTCCTTGAAAAGGCTGGCTTTGACGCTGCAATCGTACGCGCTACAGACCTCCTCGGAATTCCTGAAAATGAATGGGAAGAGCGTAGCATTGCCCCTCTGTATGCACTGGGACTTGGTGTCTGCTCCGTCCGCCCGATAGAAATGGCAAAAGCCTATGCAACTATTGCAAACGGCGGAAAAGAAGTCACACCAATAGCAATACGCTACATAGAAGACAAAAACGGCAACATAATGCTCAACCCGGAACGCGAGCTAAAAGACAGGGAAGCTTCAAACGGTGGCCCCAAGCAGGTCATTTCGCCGCAGAATGCATTCATCATGCAGGAACTCTTAAAGATGACAGTTTCCCGCGGAACCCTGGCAAGCGGTTCAAACTACAGTTCAACGATGAAGACAATTCAGAAAGACAAGGGCAAGGGATACAAATTCCGCTTTACGGACGAAACAGGCAAGTCTTTCAACATGCCGGTCGCAGGAAAGACAGGTACCACGCAGAACTGGGCAGATGCATGGGCAGTAGGCTTTACGCCATACGTAACGTCTGTATTCTGGTTCGGCTTTGACCGCCCGGGACAGTCGCTTGGTCTTTCCATAACAGGTGCTTCGCTTGCAGGCCCCGCATGGGGTGACTTTATGCACATTGCGAACGAGAACAAACCCTACAAACCCTTCTTTACGAACGTTCCGCGTGGACTCGTAAGAAAGTCCGTCTGCTCAAAATACGGCGGTGTTTACACAAAAGAATGCGGAAACGACATCATCGTAGCCTATTACTATGCGGGAACAGAACCAACGGAACCATGTACAAAACACGGTGCAGACAGTTCTCTGGAAATCGGTGCAGACAACCTGGAAAAGGCTGCCCAAAGCGCAGGATGGGGATTTGACAACGATACGGATACCCCCCTCGAATTAGACCTTGACTTCCTTGACGAAGACAACAACAGCAGTTCCAACTGGTTTACGGATTTGTTCGGTGGTGGAAGCGAAAGCAAAAAGAAGGACAAGCAAAAGGACAATGAAATCTCCAACGATTCAGACACGTCGGACGATTCCGAGGAAGAAGCTCCTCCAAAGCCTGTTGAAATTTATCCTCCGCAGGATGATGACACCAACTGGTTCTTGCAGTAGTAGCATGGCTTGCTGCAGCAAGTGCTTACATTAGCAAAGGATTAGTATGCTTGTAAAGATAAGCGACATAAAGGTAAAAAAAAGAGTCCGCAAAGACCTTGGCGATTTGGATGCGCTAAAGCAGAGCCTAAGGACTTACGGGCTTTTAAATCCCATAACCCTCAACTCAAAATATGAACTGATTGCAGGAGAACGCCGCCTGGAAGCCGCAAAGGCAATCGGCTGGGAAAACATAAATGCAATCGTACTCGGCCGAGACCTGGACGATGTTTCCCAGCTGGAAATGGAACTGGAAGAAAACAACCAGCGCAAGGAATTTACCGACGAAGAGCTTTTGGACGGCTACCACCGACTGGAACGCCTGCGCAACCCCACCCTTCTCATGAAGCTCTGGAAACTCATTATGAAGCTCATTGATGCAATCGCAGCCTTTTTCCGTAAAATGTTCGGAACAAAAAAAGGAAGCCTTACCGACACAATCTCGCAGTAATATGACAAGCCGCTTTCACTTCCGTAATGAAACATAGCCGTTATCATCAATAATCCTTTGCCCCTCGGGAGAAAGAATCCAATCTATCAGTTTTTTTATATTTTCATTTTTGTCATTCTTTCTGTACACCGCAAAAAAATTTGACACAAGCTTATAACTTCCATTTTGAATATTCTCTTTTGTAGGTGCAATTCCATCTAAAGAAAGCATTTTTACATTCCCGTTTTGCCTTATTCCTTCTACATAATAACGGAATGAATAGCCAATAGGACTTCCAAATAATATGCCAAAAGGATTTGACTTTGTTCCTTCCCCATCCATAAACTTTAGGAATGCAGTTTGACTGCCGCTGCCCTCCTTTCTTTGCCATGCAGCAATCAAGCTATCCGTACCCGAAAGGCTTTTCCAGTTTTTAATCCTGCCGGAATATATTCCCTTTATCTGCTCAACCGACAAACCAGAGACTGTATTATTTGCATTCACAATAAACACAAATGCTTCCAGGCCGATTGGAACAAATTCCAATTCAACATTCTTTTCTTTTGCATAGGCCAATTGTTCTTTTGACGGCCCTGCGCAAAAAACAATATCTGAAAGGCCATCCACAAGCGCCTTGTAAGCGCCCCTTGTGTTCCGCATTTGAACCCTACTGCCGCTAGTAAAATTTTCACCGTCAAAACAAACTGAATCTTCGGAATAAGTTGCAGATGCAATTGCAGAAAAAACAGGATACAGGGCACTTGCCCCGTCAAGAACAGGAATATTTTCTTCAATCCGAAAATCTGATTTTGTATAATTTATTTTAGAATTGCTGGCAAAAGGAAGATAGTCATTCAAACTAATCGAAAGATTCGAGACTTCTTTGCTTCCCGCCACAACGGCTATCATTCCAGACTTTCTATGAAAGAGATTAAATTTTATTCCTGAATACAGAAGGCTTGCCATTCCCAATAAAGAAATGACTATGAAAAACAAAAAAGCGTTTTTCTTCATATCACATTCCGTGAACAGCGATTGAATACATGATAAGGAATAAAAATCCCCCGACAGCCAGAATCCACAGTAAAATAATTATCGCAGAAATTATAATGCGCTTTTTTAAGGATTTTCTTCTAGCGGCATTCCCCTTACTTGTCCTGCAAAACTGTATAATAGAAATTACAAGTGTCAACACTGCTATGGCAGGAAGTGCCAAAAGTATTAATTCCATTTTCTCTCCTCAATTTTCCGCATCTTTCCGCATCTCGGACAGCAGGCACCACACAGCAAGCAAGTTCCCCGGAAGACAATTCCCCCGGGGCTTATGCAAAAAAATCAAATCTATTTTAGAACAACGCGGCAGAACTTCTTCTTTCCGGCCTTTACAACAAATTCTCCATCCTTGTCCGCATCGGAAGTCTTAAAGACAGCCTTTACGTCCGTAACGCTATTTCCGTTAACACTTGCCCCACCCTGCTGAATCAGGCGGCGGGCATCTGACTTTGTTGCGCAAAGCTTTGTGTTAAAGAAAAGGTCGCAGGCGTTAACTCCGGCATCAAATTCAGCCTTGGAAAGTTCAACCGTGGGCATCTGGGACTTGTCACCGCCGCCACCGAATGCAGCCTTTGCACCGGCAACCGCATTGTCTGCTTCTTCCTTACCGTGAATGTCCTTTACAACCTCGTAGGCAAGAGTCTTCTGTGCAATGCGTGTTTCGGGATGCTCCTTCTGCTGGGCGCAAATCTCTTCAATCTGCTCGCGTGGAAGGAAAGTAAAGACCTTAAGGTATTCAACAACCTTGGAGTCATCACTGTTATATAGGTACTGGTAAATCTGGTAGGGAGAAGTCTTTGACTTGTCAAGCCACAGTGCATTTCCTTCGCTCTTGCCAAACTTCTTTCCGCTAGGGTCAAGGATAAGAGGCATGGTAAATGCATAAGCGGTCTTGTTCAGCATCTTGCGGATAAGGTCAACACCGGTCGTAATGTTACCCCACTGGTCGCTACCAGCAACCTGCATTATGCAGTTCTTTGTTTCATAGAGGTGAAGGAAGTCGTATCCCTGAAGCAAGGTATATGAAAATTCCGCCCAAGTAATTCCGCTTTCAAGACGGCGGCGGATTATGTCCTTGTCCAGCATGTAGTTTACGTTTATGTACTTTCCTATGTCGCGCATAAAATTAAGAAGCGTGTAGTCCTTCATCCAGTCATAATTGTCTACAAGCTCTGCCCTGCCTTCCAAAAGCCTGTCCACCTGAGTCTGAATTGACTTGATGTTCTTGTTCACCGCATCTTCAGAAATAATCTCGCGCTCGGCGGTAGGACGGGGGTCCCCAATGCGCCCGGTTGCACCACCGCAGAGAAGTACCGGATGGTGTCCCGCGTTGCAGAGTCTCTTTGCCATGCACAATGATGAATAATGGCCAAGGTGAAGGCTGTCTGCCGTAGGGTCTGTTCCCCAGTAAAAGGCAAAAGGCTTTCCGTCCAAAACCTTCTGCAGCTCGCTCTCTTCACCAGCAACATCTTTAATAAGTCCGCGCCATTTTAAATCTTCATACAAAGTCATAGTTCTTTCCTTAATTTTAGTCTTACAAAAAGTAATTGCTAGAGATAGTAGCATTTTACAACAAAAATTACAATTACCAAGGAGGGGAAAGCCTAGCTTGAAGCTGCGCTGCGACCACCCCTGCGGCCGCACTTCGTTGCGTCCTACCCCTTCTGCGGGGCAGTCTCTTTGCAAAGCCCCGCAACGCCCCAAGGCTGATTGGTGTTAGCAAATAAATCCGCGAGTTACGAAGTAACTCGGTAGCTCGCGAAGCGAGCGGACAACGCCTGCTAAAATGGATTAGTGTCAACAGTCAACAAGCGGACAAGGCCCCAATATTGAATTCTTCCATACTTATGCGCTATAATCAAAACATGATGTATGGAATTTTCCGGGTTGGATGCGTAAGCCCAGCCCTTGCCATCGCAGATTGCGATTATAATGCCGGACAAATCGTTAGCGCAATTAACGAAGCAGACAAAAAAGACGTAAAGCTCCTTGTTTTTCCAGAGCTTTGCATTACGGGCTACACCTGCCAGGACCTCTTTTTGCAGGACAAGCTTATTGACTCTTCCCTGGAAGCCCTCGTAAAAATTGCAAAAGAGACGGAAAGCACATCCGTACTTGCAGCTGTGGGACTTCCCTTTAGACTGAACAATGCCCTTTTTAACTGTGCGGCTTTTATCTACCGGGGAAAAATCCTTGCCCTGGTACCAAAAACCTTCATACCAAACTATTCTGAATTCTACGAAAGGCGCTGGTTCTCTCCTGCCCAGGGCAAAATTCAGCAGCCTGTTTACATAAACGAAGAATTCAGCGAAGTTCCCTTTGGAACAGACATTTTAATAGAAGACAAAAACAATCCGCAAATTAAAATCGCAGCGGAAATATGCGAAGACCTTTGGGTGCCACTTTCGCCATCCACCCTACACGCCCTTAACAATGCAACCGTTATCGCAAACCTTAGCGCAAGCAACGAAGTCATTGGAAAGGCAGAATACCGCCGTACCCTTGTAAAAGCCCAGTCCGCAAAGACAATAACAGCCTACCTCTACGCAGATGCAGGCCGGGACGAAAGCACTACAGACATGGTCTTTGGCGGCCACAACATCATAGCATTGAACGGTTCAATCAAGGCGGAATCAAAGCTTTTCTCCGACTGCTCAAAAATCCTCTGCTGCGACCTTGACATGGAACTCATTCAGAACGAAAGGCTCCGCACTACAACCTATGCCGCAAGCTCCGCAAAAATCGGGGCAGATCCTTCAAGCGACTACCATTCAGTATTTATAGAATTTAAGGACAGACAGAATCCGCAAGCTTCAATAGGATTCTCAGCCTGTTCAGACGGCAAAAAAAATGACGCAAGTGACTTCTTAGGCTTCATAGATCCCCACCCCTTCGTTCCTTCCGACGAAGAAAAAAGAAGCGAACGCTGCCGGGAAGTAATAGAGCTTCAGGCAGAAGGCCTTGCAAAAAGACTCCGCCACATCCATGCAAAAAATGCCGTCATCGGTCTTAGCGGGGGCTTGGATTCAACCCTTGCCCTTTTGGTAACATGCCGCGCCTTTGACAAATGCTCACTGGACAGAAGCGGAATATGGTGCATAACAATGCCCTGCTTTGGAACAACTGGACGCACTTACGGAAACGCATGCTCCCTTGCACAAAAAACACAGGCAACCCTAAAGGAAGTGGACATAAAAAAAGCCGTTCTCCAGCACTTTAAAGATATTGGCCAGGACGAAAACCTTCATGACGTAACCTACGAAAACTGCCAGGCCCGCGAACGCACGCAAATTCTTATGGACATAGCAAACAAAACAGGCGGAATCGTAATAGGAACCGGAGACTTAAGCGAACTTGCCCTTGGCTGGTGCACCTACAACGGAGACCACATGTCCATGTACGGAGTGAACGCATCCATTCCAAAGACCCTTGTGCGCTACCTTGTTGACTACTTTGCAGACGAAGCCGAGCAGGCAGGAAACTCAGAGCTTTGCAAAGTCCTAAAAGACATACTTGACACACCAGTAAGCCCAGAGCTACTTCCGCCGGAAAAGGGAACAATCAGCCAAAAGACGGAGGAACTCGTTGGCCCCTACGAACTGCATGACTTCTTCCTCTACTACATGTTGCGCCGAGCCTACTCCCCAAAAAAGATTTTCTTCCTTGCCAAAGTTGCCTTCAAGGACAGAAGCGAATATCCTGCAGAAACAATCCTAAAGTGGCTAAAGAGCTTCTACAAAAGGTTCTTTGGTCAGCAGTTCAAGAGGAGCTGTATGCCGGACGGAGCCAAGGTTGGTACGGTAAGCCTTTCCCCGCGCGGAGACTGGAGAATGCCGAGCGACTCTAGCGCAAACCTCTGGCTAAAGGAGATTGAGGAACTGGAGAGGAGCCTCTAATGTTTTCTTACCAGCACGAATACCATGCAGGAAACCACGCGGACATTTTTAAGCACGTCTGCCTTACGCTAATCTTAGAAAGCCTCTGCAAAAAGGACAAGCCCTTTACGGTAATAGACATGCACGCAGGCTCTGCCCTTTATGCCCTGAATGACGAGCGCCTTTTAAAAACCGGAGAGGCCGAAAGCGGAATAAAAAAGCTTTTTGAATTCTGTTCCATACACAGCATTACCCTTCCGGAAGGAATGAAGGAATACCTTAAGGCAGAAGAGCCATATCTAAAGAACGGACTTTATGCTGGAAGCCCGGAAATTGCAAGGCTTTACATGAGAAATGGAGACGCGCTTTTCCTAACGGAAATGCATCCCCAGGCAGCAAAGAACCTAGAAGAAAACATGAAGATGACTCTTTTAAGAACAAGGGAAGACGGTTCATGCGCGGAAGAAAAATGCCCTGTAAAAGCCGTAATAAAAATAGAAGACTCATACGCAGCACTTAACGCCCTTACACCGCCAAAGATAAAGCGGGGACTCATACTTTGCGACCCAAGCTACGAAGACGCATCCGACTACAAAAAAGTAACGGAAGCAATAAAAAATGTCCACAAAAAATGGAACACGGCAGTTATTGCGGTTTGGTATCCGCTCTTGCTAAGAAGAAAAAACGAGACGGCTCAAATGCTAAGCTCACTGGAAGACTACGTAAAGCTGGGCTTGAACCAAGTTCAGACTGTAAGACTTGAAATGGCTGTTAAAAATCCAGATGAACTTGATCAGGACAGCAACGCCCACCTCTATGGAAGCGGTATGTTCCTTATTAATCCGCCTTGGCAAGTAAAAGAAAAGATGGAAAAAGTTGCATCCGTCCTAAAAAAAATCCTGGCCTAAGAACAAGCGTTTTTATGACAATCATTTAAAACCAAAAGCGGAATCCTGCCGTAAGCGGAAAATGTGCGGCAGGAAATTTTAGCCCGTCATCACCTGCAAAGTTAAGTCCAAATTCAAGGGCACCCTGCATGTAGGTTTCAAGAAAGTCAAAGACAAATAGGTTTGCGCCCAGGACAAGACGTGTTCCAAAAAACAAATGTTCAAGACCTTCATCCTTATCCATGTAGGAAGAAAAAACAAGGCCAGGCCCCATGTAGCAATGGAGCATTCCAAAAAGCTTGGGATTGTTCATCCAATAGTCTATGTAGCCGCCAAGACTCCATTCATCCTGTGAACTGTTGCCAAAAACGCCAAAGACAAAGGGATATTCGCTTACCCTAAGAGTAACCCCTGCCCTCCAAGAAGAATCGCTTCCTAGTGGAGAGTAGCCAAATTCACCGCCAAGCCCACGGTCAGCAAAAAGCGGAAGGGCAAGAGCCAAAAACACAAGGCATAGCATCACTTTTTTATTTTTCATAAAAACGATGATAGCAAAAAATCCCATATATGTCAAAGAGAATGCCTTAAGAGAAGACTATGCTTCCACCAGAGGCAGATGCCTTTATTGTAGAATTCTCCGTAAACTTTCCGGCAAGCACGTCCTTTGCAAGAGCGTTCTCCACGTAGGTCTGGATTGCCCTCTTTACAGGCCTTGCACCAAAAGATGGATCGTAGCCAGCGTCTGCAATAAAGTCTATTGCACTTTCGTCAAAGACAAGGTGAATGCGCCTTTCTTCCAGCCTTCTTACAACGCGGTCAAGCTGAATGCGGACAATGCCCTTTATGTTTTCCTTGGCCAAGCGGTTGAACATAATGATTTCATCAATGCGGTTAAGGAATTCAGGGCGGAAGGTCTGCTTTAAAAGAGCGTCTATCTTTTGCTTTACAGCCTCAGTCTCTGAATTGTCCTTTGCCTCAAGGATAAGGTCGCTTCCAAGGTTGCTGGTCATTATGATGATGGTGTTCTTAAAGTCTACGACACGCCCCTGACCGTCGGTAAGCCTTCCGTCGTCAAGCACCTGCAGCAGAATGTTAAAAACATCGGGATGAGCCTTTTCCACTTCGTCAAAGAGAAGAACGCTGTAGGGTCTTCTGCGCACCGCTTCCGTAAGCTGGCCGCCTTCGTCATAGCCAACGTATCCTGGCGGTGCTCCAATAAGGCGGGTAACAGAAAACTTTTCCATGTACTCACTCATGTCAATCCTTGTAAGGGCCTTTTCGTCGTTAAAGAGAAAGTCTGCTAGGGTCTTTGCAAGCTCCGTCTTTCCAACACCAGTAGGACCAATAAACATGAATGAACCCAAAGGCCTGTTTGGGTCGCTAAGACCTGCGCGGTTACGCCTTATAGCATCCGAAACAGATGCAACTGCTGCTTCCTGACCGATTACCCTCTTGTGAAGAACGTCTTCAAGTTCCAGGTACTTCTGCTTTTCGCTTGCCATCATCTTGGAAACAGGAATACCAGTCCAAGTGCTAACAACACGGGCAATGTCTTCTTCCGTAACTTCCTTCCGCAAAAGGCTCTTGCGCTCTTCGCTTATATTCTGCCCGGCAGAACTTCCCTTGGATTCGTTTTCCTGTGCGGCTACAAGCTGCTTTTCCAGAGACGGGATAAGGGAATACTTTAACTCCGCAGCTTTTTCCAAGTTGCCTTCCCTTGTATACTTTTCCATCTCAAAGCGGGCCTTTTCCAAGTCTTCCTTTACCTTGCGGCTTCCTTCAATGGCAGTCTTTTCGTTCTGCCACTGGAGCTTCATTGCGTCGCGGCGGCTTGTAACTTCCGCAATTTCTTTTTCAAGTTTTTCAAGACGCTCCTTGCTGGCCTGGTCATCCTCTTTGGAAAGGGACTGCTTTTCTATTGCAAGCTGGAGGATTTTCCGTTCAAGCTGATCTAGTTCCACAGGCTGGGATTCAATTTCCATCTTGATTCGGCTGGCTGCTTCGTCCACAAGGTCAATTGCCTTGTCAGGAAGGAAGCGGTTTGTTATGTAGCGGTTGCTAAGTGTTGCAGCCTCCACAAGTGCCTCGTCGTTTATCTTTACGCCGTGGTGAATCTCGTACTTGTCGCGGAGTCCACGAAGAATCGCTATCGTATCTTCCAGAGACGGCTCTGCGCAAAGAACCTGCTGGAACCTACGCTCCAGGGCTGCATCCTTTTCTATGAACTTGCGGTATTCGTCCAGAGTTGTGGCACCAATTACGTGAAGCTCCCCGCGGGCAAGGGCAGGCTTTAGAAGGTTACCCGCATCCATGCTGCCTTCCGCGTTACCGGCCCCAACAATTGTGTGGAGTTCATCTATAAAGAGGATGATTCTTCCCTCAGACTTTTTAACTTCATTTATTACGCTCTTGAATCTCTCTTCAAATTCACCGCGGAATTTTGCGCCTGCAACAAGGGAGCCCATGTCAAGCGAAAGAAGCCTCTTGTCCTTTAGGCTGTCGGGAACGTCTCCGCTTGCAATGCGGCGGGCAAGACCTTCCACAATTGCTGTTTTTCCAACACCAGGCTCTCCTATGAGGACAGGATTATTTTTTGTGCGGCGGCTTATAACCTGCATAACACGCCTAATTTCTTCGTCACGGCCAATTACAGGGTCAATCTTGTCCTGGCGGGCAAGAGAAGTCAAGTCTGTGCAGTATTTTTCCAAAGAGCGCATCTTGCTTTCCGGGTCATTAGAATCTACCGTTTGGTTTCCGCGGACTGCCTGCAAAGCCTTGAGTGCTTCCTTGTGGCTACAGCCAAACCTTTGCAGCAAATTTCCAACAGGGCTGTCGCTTTGGGTCATGGCAAGAAAAATGTGCTCGGTGGAAAGATACAGGTCTTTTAGAGAAGACATTTCCTTTTCCGCATTGGCAATTATCTTTTGCGCAGACGAAGAAAATGCCATCTGAACGTTGCCGCTCACCTGTGGATAGGAATCAAGAAGCCTTTCCACTTCGCCAAGCAAGGTCTCGCTTTGAACTCCAATACGTTCAACCAAAGGAGGAATTGTTCCGTCTTTTTGCCTTAAAAGTGCATATAAAAGATGCTCAGGGCCTATCTCGCTGTGGTTCTTTTGCTGGGCAAGGGAATTGGCTTCCTGTATTGCATCCTGTGTTTTTAGAGTCATCTGGTCGTAATTCATTTTTTACCTCCAGTGTTAAAACTTCACCTGTTTAAAAAATAATTACGAACGGTAAAAAAGGCAAGATTTTTTGGCTGATTTTTTTTAAGAGAACCTACGCGCACGGAAATCAATTTTGTGTTCCGCTCCCAGGCAAATCCGTCTGAAAACCCGCGGTGTCGCGGAATAGGAAATTAAACTCGCTACGCTCGTTCCGCTCCAATGCGGGTTTTCAGCCGTCTTTGCCTTCCGCTGCACACAAAATTGATTTCCAGTCTTTTTAGCATAGGAAAAATAAAAAACAGGTTTCCATTGCATTTTCTTTTGTTAACTGCCACAATATTTTATAAAAATTGATTTCCTCAACCTACGCGGGATTGGAGCCGCGCCGGAGGCGTTCCAACGGAATGGAGGCGAAAGCCGGAACGGCGGAAAGCCCGTAACAAGGGGCATGAAAGTTTTTTATGGGAAATGCCTGTAAAAAATGGCAGCCACGTCCAAAAAAATTCTAAAGCTATGTTTCCGGGAATTCTATGTTGCCGTATTCGCAGACCACATTTGCAATGCGCACGTCTTCGATTAGCTCCAGGTTCTTTTTAATTTTGTTGAAGACCTTAAGCTCGCCGGTTCCATTGCCGCCGCCAAGGATTTTTAAAAGCTTGCGGCCACCTTCCGGGCATTCGTAGTCGCGGATGAACATTGCAGATGCGTTGCAGAAAACGTCTATGTCTACAACGCGCTTCCTGTCGTGAATGCTAACAGTCCAGTGCAGGCGCACACCCTCATCGTCTTCTGGCATTTCCGTACATTCGTAAGTTATCGTGTACTTTTTGTGCTTGTCTGCGTGGAATTCAATTTTGTTTCCTTCAAGGCAGATAAGGACGGAAAGCTTGTCATTGTACACACCCTGAACGGCAACACATGAATGGTCCATTACCTTGCCGTTTATGATGCTGGTAAAGTTTGAGGAATTCAAGTGGTAGACAGGCGAGACAAAATTCTTGCCCCAGTTTTTGTCTATGTAGCCGTAGGATTTTTTTGGCATTACAACGTATTCTTCGCCGTCAAAAATTATGCGGCCTTCAAAGGAAGTGCGTGCGCCAAAGCATGCCCAGTGGTTTCCGGCTCCGTGGTAGTCGGGGGTAAATTCTATCTGCTTTTTGAATTTTAGGCTCCATGACATGCTGCCCGCCTGGCAGAGGAGTTCAGGCTTTTCCTGTAGGTCTGCTGATGTTACGCACACGGAACCGTAGGTTGCATCGTCGGTTAGCATGCACATTTCACCGCTTGCACCGCCAACCTTTATAAGATAGTCGGTCTTGCCAAATTCAAGCTGGTTGGGGGGAAAGTATGAATTCATCTGCTTGCCGTTTTCCGAAAGCATTCCGGCCTTTACCATTGCAAATGAAGGCTGGACGAATTCTTCCGTCTGCATGGTGGTTGCGGCCTGTGTTCCCGCAAGCGCATACTGCAAGTCTGAGGCTGATTTTTTATTGCGGCTCTTGAAGCCTAAAACACATTTGTCTGGGGAAAGCGCAGGATTTACGACGTAGAATTCTATGAGGAAAGTTTTTTCTTCGCCTGTTGTCTTGTTAAAACCATTGGTAACAATACGCCACTCGTCAAAGCCGTTCCTTTTTAAGGCCCCCTTGAGCATGTACCGTTCATTACGGCTGATTTTCTTTACTGCCATTTTTTCCACCCAAAGCAAATAAGTTTAACCGGAAGTCCGCCCCTAAAAACCAAAGTTTGGAACTTAAAGCGAAGGGATAATTATTTAAATCCGGCTTACTAAATTTATCTTCGGCAGAATAAAGCTTCTATTTAAACATTTTCTGCAAGGTTTTGGAAAGTTCATCCTTGTCCGCAGGAAAATTTTCATCAAGGAATTCAAAACAATTCTGGGCATTTATCTGAACGTGCTCGTACCAGATTGAATACAGCTCAGGCTCAAATCCAGGTCCAGGATAAGGCGCACCCTGTACGTCAGAAACGAGCTGCCTTATCATCCCAACAAATTTCTCCATAGTAGCTTTCTTATCCATATCAAATACACCTACTCATTTATCGGTTGTTTTTATAGCATTATCTTAACATATTTTCCACAAATTTGGCCTTGTGCCGGTGAATTGCCTTTTTTTTGTGTTTTTTTGAGGGGATTTTCCGCTATTTCGGAGCCAAAGATGACGACGTATTTTCCGCTATGGACATTGCCTCTGATGCGGCTGACCGCCTTCTGAACGTCCTCCGGCTTTATCTTAAGCAGCATCTTTAAATGCCTGAGAGAATCAGACGCTTCTATTCCGTAGAGCTTCCAGAAGAAAGCCATTGCCCCTTTTGTTGACGGTGTGCGGGGAACCACCTCTGATGAATAGCAGCCGGTTATGGCCCTGTCCACGACATCCTTTGAAATTTCCTTGCCAAAGTCCTTTTCAACTGCATTGATTAGGGTTGAAAGGGAGGCAAAGGGATTGGGGTCGCGGTAGGTGCTGTATTTTATGATGGCGGAATCGCTTCTTGGCACGAGGGACACTCCGTATGCCCCGCCCTGCATGCGGACGTCGTTCCAGAGGCTTGTGGTGGAAAGCAGGTGGGCATAGACGTATTCTGCAACGGAGGCCTTTGTTCCCCACTCGGAGCCGGGGAATACATAGGCTGAATAGCCTGATGCGCCAGAAACCTCGATGTATTCTGTCTGAACCGCATTGCCTTTTGCAGAGCCGGACGGGCAAAGGGTCTTAAAGCCCTGAAGGTTTGTCATTGCATAAAAGTCGGAATCTGAATTTGCATGTCTTTTGCGGAGGGAATGAATTCCCGACTTCTTTATGAAAAGAGGAAGTTCGGAGCGGAAAAGGGAAAGACCCTTTTTGTCCGCAATTACGTTTATGACAGCCCCCCCCTTCCTTACCTTTGAGAAAATATCATTCAGTTTTGCGGCAAGTTTTTTTACCGGCATTGAATAAAGTTTTTTTGCAGTCTCCACGGAGGAAAGACCTTCCCAAATTTCGCGGAGGGCATTTGACCTGTTGACCGTGCAGGATGAGCGCATTGCAGAATAAGCATTCCCGTATGGAATTATCGTTGTTCGCATTGAGTTGTATTGGGATGTTACAAGATCCTTTAGCCTTGCCGTGTCGGAAAAATCGGTTTTTCTTATGCAGTCGCACAGGGCGGACAGGGCATCCTTTGTGTATTCCTCAAGGAATTTTATGCGGAAGATGACCCATTCGCGGCCGGCATAGGGCTTGGCCCAAAATTCGCTTGTGGCACGGTTTGATACAGGTGAAGACTGGGGGTATGCACCGATTCCACCGCTGACGCACTGTATTTTTGTCTGGATTTTGTCCCATGGCTCACCGCCCCAGCCCACCTGTCCCATGCACATGCAGAGGCAGGGAAGATATTCGTAGTCGGCAGCACAAAGCACGTCTGCGGGAAAGGCAACGTGGACGTAGGTAATTCCGTTCGTTGCTTCCTTGCTTGAAAAAAGGGTAACGCTGTCCACTTCCTCTTCTTTTGCAAAAACTTTTGTCTTCTTTGCAAGAAGGTCTTCCACCCTTAGAGAAGGAATGAGGGATTCCTCTTTTTTTGTCAGCGGCTTAGCCTGGAATTTTCTCATCTTCTGAATTGAAGCATAAAGTTCATCCTTGTCACTTTCCCTGTACATTCTAGCGGCTATCTTCTTTTCCATAAGGGCACGCTTCTTGCTCCAGGCAAGCGATGCCGTTACCGTAACAAGAGAGCGGTTTTTGTTCTGCAGCAGGTATCTTTGTATGATTGAAGAAATGTAGTTTGGATTGCTTGCAATTCTTTTCTTTAGCCTTTCAAATTCTGCCGTGAACAAAAGCGTTTCCCACGGCTTTGCCCCGTAGCCCCAGCCGCGAAGAGAACGCGAAAGGACTGCAAGCGACTCCGGGCCAGATATGCGCACTATTTCCTTGTTGCTGAATTCAACTTCCATGCAGACGCGCCTGATGTCATCTTCGGGGATTCCGCTTCTGCAAAGTTCCTCCAGCTTGGAAAGGACAAGGCTTCCTACTTTTTTTACGTCTTCCGTCTTGACACCGCGAAGCCCGCAAAAAAGCATTGGATACTTCATACTTATGTAATGCCCCGTCTGCGGTGCTGAATCCTGACCAAGACCTGAATCAAGTAGTGCCTTCTGAACAGGCGCACAGTCATCACACCACAAAAGGGAGCTGAGGAACATGGCCTCCACCTGAACCCTTACGCGGTCGACACACTCTGGAATTTTCCAGGAGCAGATTACGCTATTGGTTCCGTCCTTTGATTCAGAATCGGCAGGACCGTAGGCATGAAAATATTTTTTTATTTTTACATCCTTTTCCTTTGGCCAGACAGCTTTCTTTCCGGCGGATGAAATTTTCTTTAGGATGTTCTTTTCCAAAAAATCCAGCTGCTCTTCCGTTGGGATGTTTCCGTAGAGGAAGACGCGACAGTTTGCAGCGCAATAATGCTTCTTGTGGAATTCCTTAAAGTGCTTGTAGGTAAGTTCCGGTATGCAAAGGGGATCACCGCCAAAGTCGGTGGCGTAATGGGTACCCGGAAGAAGTGCTTCTATGGGCTTGTCCATGGCAATGGATTCAAAAGACGAATATGTCCCCTTCATCTCGTTGTAGACAACACCGGATATGGTCTTGTTCTTTCCTTCTACTTCCAGCCTTACGCCTTCCTGCATAAATACTTCCTTTTTTAGCAGGGGAAAAAAGACCGCATCGGCATAGACTCCCATAAGGTTAAAGTAGTCAGCCTTTAAAACGGAAGCTACCGGAAAAACAGTAAAGTCCTGTGTTGTGTAGGCGTTAAGGTATGTGTTTACGCTCTGGTTTTCCAAGCGGATAAATGGATCCTTTAGCGGATATTTTTTTGAGCCGCACAAGACGCTGTGCTCAATGATATGTGCAACACCGGTATTCTCTTCGTTGGGAGTGGCAAAAATAAAGGCAAATGTATTTTCCTCGTCATCATTCAAAAGATGAAAAACTTCCATGCCTGTCTTTTCGTGAACAAGGTAAATGCCGGTTGAATCACAATCAGGAACAGAAACTACGTTAAGAACCCTAAAGCCCTTGTATTTTTGGTTTGCCTGCATCATACGTAAACCTCACCGTCGTCACGTCCGTCTACGCGAAGGTCTCCGTCTTCCCAGGCACGACGCAACTCTGAGTAGAACTGGTTTGTGATTCTGTCGCAGTCAATCTTTAGGACATGCTCACGAAGCTCTTCGTCTTCCAGAATTGCCTCTGCCCTGTTTTTTGAAACGTTGCTCAAAATCTTTTCGCGGAAGGCAGGGCTCTTGCCACGGATAAGAAGGGCAATGTCCTCTTCCTGCATTGAGTGCAGCTTGTTCTGCATAAAGCGGTCGTCCGCACCAATAACGTCTTCCTCGGTAAAAAGCCTTTTGCGCAAGTCCTCTCCAAGCTGGGGGTCCTGATCGAAAATATCTTCGAGAATCGCATTCTCCGCAAGGGGATCCATGCGCTTAAGAATCTGGGCAAGGACTCCGCGTCCGTCAAGGTTCTGGGTGTTCTCCGTATTCTGGGTGAGCATCTTTTCGTTAAGGCTCTTGCTGATTCTTTTCATTACCTCAGGGGCTACGGGCTTCATCTTTGCAAGGCGCATAACGATGTCTGCCTTTGCACTTGGTTCCATTGCCTTGATTACGGCAGCGGCCTTCTTTGGTTCAACCTGGGAAAGAACAAGCGCCTGTACCGCAGGAGACTCTCCGCCTATAAGGATTCCGATTCGCTCTGCATTGGCATCTTCAAGATAGTCAAAAGGCTTTCCTTCTGGATACTGGACGGACTTTTCCAAAAGCTCCTCTGCCCTTTCCGAGCCGTATGCCTTTGTAAGGATTGTGCGTGCAGTGTCTATGCCACCGCTTTCCCTTGCCTTGTCCAAAAGGGTTTCAAATTCGGCAAGAACCTGCTCTGCTTCTTCCGGCGTAACTTTCTGAACCGCGGCAATCTCCGGTATTATCTTTTCCGTCTGCTCTTCGGTCAAGTGGGGAATGATTTTTGCGGCCTCGTCAACTCCAATAACGACAAGGAATTTTGCAACGCGGCGGTAGATGCTTTCCTTCTCGCCAGGCTGCTTTGGCTGCTCGGGAACTTTTACAAGCCCCCTTGAAACAAGTGCCTTTGCGGCCTCACGGACATCCTCGTCCGTAGCAGAGTTTTTCTTCTTAAAATATGTGCCTGTCTTTGCGGCTATCTTAGCCTCTTCCTTTGCACGCATGTCTGCAAAGAGGTCTGAACTTTCAACTTTGTTGCGTCTGGGAGCTGGTGGTTGGGAAAGAGGAGCCCTGTTTTTCTCGCGCTCCTTTGCATTCTCAAGAATTGAATCCACCTGCCTGTTGACTTTCTGAAAAACAGGCTTTCTAACAAGGGGAACATGCCCCGGCTCCTCTGTTCTTCTTATGTCGCGGGACACACTCTTTATTAAATCTTCTCCACCGGAAGCATTTTTCTCTTCCGCAGCAGCATCAGGGTTTCCAATATCAGCCACTTTCTTGTAAGCATTCAGGCGCAAATCGTTTAAATTCATGGAATATATTTTATTTTATATAGCAAAGAATTACAAGTGGGTGAGGCCTACGGAGAAGCCGATTAATAAAGCCCAAAAGTAAAGTTTCGCTTGTGTTACAATAAGATAACTACACTGCATACTTCTTAAAGTTTTCAGCCTGCTCAAACACCTCATTGTAAACTTCATTTCTTGGAACAGGAGGATAGCCATTATCATCCAGCAAAATCATAAGGTCAGCCTCCATTTCGGCTTTTACATCTATTCTCTGATTCCAGTCGGTATAACGAGTTTTGTCATCAACAAGAAGTTTTACTTTCTTTGCAAGATCTTTCATTTTATCATCTGGATATTGATCTTCAAAGTTGAATTTTTTAGCACAATTTACAAGAATGTCATAAAAAGCTTTTTCTTCAAAACTAATTCCGAGTTCTTTGAAATTTTCTCTATCTTTTTGAATATCATTAAACAATTCGTTCAAGCGCTTTGTAACTTCATCAAGAACTTGCGAAGTAAATTCATCAAGATGCCGGTCATTGTAAGCCTCAACAAGTTTATTAAGCCGCTCGCTAAATTCCATTGCCTTGATTTTATTTACCTTTTTGTACTCTCCTATTACCTGATGCAAAAGCTGCTGGAGAATTTTTATTTTTGTATTCGGAAGCTTGATATTGTTTATTTTTTCCAGATACGCAGGACTAAACAAATCAAAGTTTACATTCTTTCCAACCTGGAATAATTCTTCAACACCGTCGGCTTTTATCGCTTCGTTTATTAACAGTGCAACATGGTGATTCATTGTTGTAATATCAGGAGCGTCACCTTTTATGAGCTTAAACAAAATTGAACGAATCGCAATATAGAAGTTGATTTTATCTTTATCATTCTTTGTGATGCTCTCGCTGGAAGAACAAAGATTAAATGCCTTCTTCATTTTGCGGACAGCATCCATAAAACGCTTTTCTAATTCTTCGCTTGCCTGAACAAACTCAACAGCTTTGTTCAAACATTCAAGCTGCTTAAGCGGACTTCCGTTGTAATAATCTGAAGAATCAAACTCATTGAACATTGCATCCAGCACGCTAATCTGGTCTTTTACAATTGCAACGGCTTTTTCTGTATCTTCAAACTCTTCGTTATTATCGCCGGTATATTTTTTGAGGGCTTCATTCATTGCCCGTTTGATTCCGATGTAGTCTACAATCAAACCGCGGTCTTTGCCTTTGTAAGTTCTGTTTACACGGCTGATTGTCTGAATCAAAGTATGCTTCTGCAATGGCTTGTAAATGTAGATTGTATCAAGAGAAGGAACATCAAAGCCTGTAATCCACATATCAACTACAATTGCAATCTTAAAGTTTGATTCTACTTTCTTAAACTGACGGTCCAGTTCTCTTCTGTACTCATGATTTCCAAGAATTTCAAAAAGACCTTTTGTATCTTTAGCCTTATTCTCGGTCATTACCATTTTGATTTTTTCAATTGGTTTCTCTTGTATCCTGGACACCTCGTTCTGTGTCATTGTCGGGCTAGACCCGACAATCTTTTGTCCATTAGAGATTCCCGCATCAAGTGCGGGAATGACAGGTAACATAGGAACATTCCACTCAGGACGCAGCTCTACAATCTTCTGCCATAGCTTATAAGCAATCTCTCTGTTGGAACAGACAAACATTGCTTTACCCTCAACAGTGGCTCCTTCACGAACACGTGTTTCATAATGATTAATAAAGTCCAGGGCTACTTCTGCAACTACATCATCATCACCAATAATTGCATCAAGATTTGCAACCGCCTTTTTGCTTGTGGCAATTTGCGCTTCATTGGCACCTTCATCTTCGCACTGAGAATAATACTCTTCAATCTCGCGGACTTTCTTCTGGTCAAGAATTACCTTAGCGGCACGACCTTCATAAACAAGATTTACAGTAATTCCGTCGGCAACAGATTCTTTCATTGTGTAGGATTCAACAACATCACCAAAGACCTGAGCCATTTCATCAATAGGAGTTCCTGTAAAGCCGACATAAGTTGCATTAGGAAGTGAATCATGCAGATATTTTGCAAAGCCGTATTTATGTTCAACGCCCTTATCTGTAATTACAGTTTTTTCTTCAAGATTATTCTGACTGCGATGAGCTTCATCACTTATGCAGATAATATTTGAACGCTCAGAAAGAAGCTTTATATCTTCACAGAATTTCTGAATTGTAGTAAGGAAGACGCCGCCGCTTTTTCTGTCTTCAAGTTTTTCTTTCAATAGAGCACGGCTTTCAATACATTCTATATTTTCATCGCCAATATAGTTTTTGCTTTCAATAAAGATTTTGCTAAGCTGAGCATCAAGGTCGGTTCTGTCGGTAATTACAACAATTGTCGGGCTGTTCAACTCTCGTGACTTCATCAAAAGTCGGCTCAAGAAAACCATTGTGTAGCTTTTACCGCAGCCAGTAGCTCCAAAGTAAATACCGCCTTTACCATTTCCATTAGGACGGATTGCAGAACAAATGCTTTTATACAAAGATTCAGCGGCAAAGAACTGAGGATAACGGCAGACAATTTTTGTTTCCTTATCGCTGGAATCTGGAAAGTAAACAAAATCCTTTATAACTTTTACAAGCCTGTCTTTGCGGAAAAGTCCTTTTACCATTGTGATAAGAGAAGAGATTCCATCAACTTCCTTGTCCGTGCTTTCAACTTTACGCCATGCATAAAAATATTCATAAGGGCTAAAGAGCGAACCAATCTTATTATTCACCCCGTCGCTGATTACAACAAAAGCATTGTATTTAAAAAGTTCCGGAATATCGCGTCGGTAACGGATTGTAAGCTGTTTATAAGCATCTTCAATTGTGGTGTTTTCTTTGATTGCCGACTTAAACTCAAGCACCACAAGCGGAAGACCGTTTACATAAACAATTCCGTCCGGAATGCGAAGTTGTTCCCGTCCCAGTATTTCAACCTGATTTACAATTTCAAAAAAGTTTCGCTCAGGCTCTTCAAAATCAATCAGCTGAATAAAAAGGTCTTTTTGAGTTTTGTCTTCTCGGCGAAAAGTAAAGCCGTTGCAGATTAAATCCAGCATCCGCTTGTTTGCATCGTAATCAGAACCGCTTATATTTTTGAGCTGTGTAATGATAGAAGCAATTTCACTTTCAGCCAGAAAATCCGCCGCATACCGATGCCGCAAAAAAGTCGCAAGCAATTCAGGCAGCAGAACATCAGTCTTTTGGCGGTGAATATCCTGCCCAGTCTGGTGAGTATATCCTTCGTTTTCAAAGAGTTCCATTATCGAAAGTTCAAGACTGTGTTCTGTGAATTGCATAATACTTTCTCCTTTTAATACGACCATTGATTTCTGATTTCAGAAAATTCGTCTTCATTTTGCGAAATGTTCTTCCATTCAATTATCTCAGGATCCAGTTTAATATTATTTATTACACATAAATCATGTATAGCAGATGTTAAGCCAGCAGCTGCCGATTTTATTTTTGTTTTTGTTGTTTGATCTATATCCTCAGAGTTAATTAATGTCTTACGAATATTTCCTAAGCTTTTACAAAATAAATAAATATTATCCTTTGTAATTAGTTCAGAATTATTTACAACTATTAATTTAGCTTCATTTAAGCAATTTGTTAAATCGGCTCTACATTGCCACATAATTGATTCAATAATTAAATCTACCAAACGATGCTTATACTTCTCAGAAAAATATTCATTTTTTAATTCAATTAAGGATAATATTGCATTTAGTGCGTCTATTACTTCATTATTATCATAACTAGCAAGTTTTAACTTTAGTACTATAAAGATTTCGTTGAACTCTTTATAGCCTAATAATATTAATGAAGAAAATGCTTCCATACAGTTTATATGATTTTTAAAATATAAAATTATTTGGTCATAAATTCGATCTCGAAAAGAAAAAAATGTATTATTTTTATCATTCAACTTTTCAATATTAAAAATAATAAGTTTATTAAGTAATTTTGAAGAATAATAAAAATTATCTATTGCTTGTATATTTACATCAAAAAATGGATTGTCAGTATTTTTATATAATAACAAAGAATCGTTTTTCCATTGCTGTTCAATTTTGATTAAAAGTTGTTGCCAAAAAATATCTGTAAAAACTATTGGATTATCTATCTTTAAAATATTATAGTACCAAGATGTATCTGCAGGATAGGTATGAACAGTTTCTTTAGAAATTATAGGAACATTTGTGTTCATTAATAAATTTTTATATAAGTTTTCAACATTAATTGTATCTGGATGTGGTAACTTCAAAAGCGTAGCCTTATAAAAACCTACTAATTTTGGCAATCCAAATTGATCCTTATCTGATTCCCATAAATAAGTTCCAAATGCTTGTTTATTAGAATTATCAAGCAAATTCCAAAATGATAAAGCAATAAGAGTTGTTAAATACCATTTCTCTTCAAATGCAGACTTGCATTTGGAATAATTTTCAATGATTTTATAAATCCTATTTTGGTTAACCTTACACACAATTTTTGAAACTTCATTTTGATTATGGGGATATAAATATGTAAATGGATTTAATACCCTATCTTCATCTATAGGTCTATATAAAGGCGGATTGACTGTAGATAATTTTTGAATAAAGAAACTTTTTTCTGTTAAGGTTAGTGATTTAGATAACCGTTTAACAAGATTTTCTAAATTTGGCATTCTACACATTAAGTTTTTATTAAAAATATTTGTTAGGAAAGTGCATAACTTTAATCTAGTTTTGGAATTAGTTTTAGAACATAATCTTGATAATAATTCTGGAAATGTTTTTATAATTCTGTTGCTATAATTATTTGCAAGAAAATCACTTCCATTCATTAATTCATCTTCTAGCTCTGCAAAGCAAAACAGTATTTCTGAAATAAACTCAGATATTGATTTTGAAGAGAATTTAATTATATCTTGTTTATTAATTATCTGTTCTACAACACTTTCATTATAAGTTCTTATAATTAGTATTAAAGCCCATTCTGGTTGATAATCAAAGATATTTTTTATTGCAATAGATAATTTATTACTATTTATAAATGTAGAATTACTAATTCGATATGGGAATCCAATTTTCTCTAAAATATTTACAATTATAAAAGAACTAAAAGGGATATCTGTACTTTCTATACTTGATTGACTTTTTCTTGAGTCATCAAAATCTTGTTTTTGTATTAAGTTGGCATTATTAAGATAAATACTATCATAATATGAATGAAGAATTTCATAAATATCACAATTATATTGATATAAAACCTTGTTTCTATTTCGTAATTTTTCTAAATCAATATCTTTATATTTAAAATTTTTATCAAATCTTTTTGATTCACTTATCCAAACTATTAACCAATTGACCAGGTTTTCATGAAACAATAAAAACAAATCTTCTGTTTCTTTTTCATTTTCATTTTCCAAATCTATGATATTTTTAAGTTCTTGCAATAAATCAATTGCATCATCTTCCTTTCCTATTTCAGCTAACAATCCTGCCTTCTTAATATTCCAAACAATATTCTCTTTAGAATTATCTATGGACCAAGCATTTATTCGCTGTATAAAATCTCTAAAATGTAATTGAGCTATAGAAGTTAAACATCTCTCATAATAAATTGAATTAATTAAATAATCATCACAATATTGAATATTATTATTAAAAAGTTCATCAATTATGTTACATAATTCAAAGTTTTCATCTTCACGAGAAGCTTTATATAAAGAAACAAGTAACTCAATAGCTTTCCGTTTTATATCTGTAGAAAAATTATTAATACTTATCGTTTTATTCGACAATCCTAAAGCCTTTTTATATGCGTTAATAATACGTCCATAAAGAGGTATATTACATTTATTCCAACGCCAATTTAATTCATATAAAAAGTTAATTGATTCTGTATTATTATCTATTTTTGCAAAAAAATTATTATATTCAGAAAATATTTTTGTTTTCCAAAAAAGTTGATTTGAATTATATTGAGTTAATATTGGAACTTTTGGATATTGCAATCTTTCTTCTTCCCAGATTTGAGAAATTTTATTAATTGTTGTCCACCAATTATTATCATTTAAGTCATTTGCCATATCAATCTCAGGTTTCCAAAGATTTGATATCCAAAGTTCTAATGATGAATTTTTTGTAAATAAAACGCTATTATTTAAATTTGAAGAAATATTTTGATTGCTTTGTGAAGAAGAATTATTTGAAACATTGCCTTTTGAATTAATGTTTTGATTGTTATTGCACTGAAGATTTTGATTATTAAAGTTTAACTGAGAGAATTGTTGCCAATAGTTAAACATTTTTATGAATGCGGAATCAATAGATATTTTAAAATAATTACATATTAATGATAAATCTAAAATAGTTATATTTTGTTCATGAAATAATTTAATTTCAGAATCTGATGGCGGAGTAATCGATATTAAAAAAATTCTTTTTGCATATGAGTATCCTAAATTATCACGAATCCATCCTGACCATTTAATAAAATTAGGATCATTTCCAGAAAAACCAAATAACACCATTGTATCTTCTATCAATGATTGTTGTACACTGTTTACAAAAATTGGATGTTCACTTGGATATTTTCTAAAATGTTCATCCGTCATAATAAATGGAGTTTCAGAAGGGAAACTTCCATGTAACTTTATTATACGAGGAATTAGAGCCTTTGGAAAATCTTTATCTTTTTTGACAATAGAATACTTTTTATTTATTTTCTTAGCTGCTCGCTCTAACAACGTATCATAATTTGTTGTATAAATATTATTCCAATTCAATTGAACAAATTTTGTATGAACATCAACAGGTTCAAAGTTATTATCATCTATGAGTTCCATTAATAAAGTATCAAGTTGGCTTGGGTTAAATTGTGCTGAATATAAACTTGATAATCTAATTGGATCTTGAAAAGAAAGTTTATTATTAGGCATTGAAATACCTAAATCATTCATTAATCTAATTCCAACATCATCCCAAAGTGGTATTTTTTTTGCAGGATCAATGGCTTTAGCATTCTTACTAAAACCTGTACCAACTAAAGCAGAAATTCTATTATCAGAAAATGCCTTAGCAACGATATCCATATGTGTATTAAAAATTACTAATTCTGGATTATTTGCATTTGGGATAAATGGATTTGTATTCACTTTCTTACCTCACAAAATCTAAAATTTTATTCCTAACCACATCAGTGCAATTGCTGACAGAAAAGGAAATATGGATTTCCATTCATTTTTTCTTAATTCAAATAGTATATTTTGATTATTTGATATTTTTTCATCTTGTTCTTTTATTTCGTTCAAAAAAATATCTCTATACTCTTTTACAGATAAATTATAAGTCTTTATTCTAGATTCTAATATCTCAATATTTGTAATTCCAGATAAATCAATATTACAAAACTTATTACAATATTCCTGTGCCTTTTTTAGGTTTCCAAGAAATATTTGAGATTGTGTTTCTAAAATATTTTTTGTACTTTTAATTTCTTCCTCACAAGCTTTCCAAGTCTTTATGAAAGGAATAATCAAAAATATTGTTATAATGAGTCTTAAAATCAATTCTATATGAGCCCCAATCCATTTCAGACATTCCATTTCGACTCCTTACATTCCGCTTATGCGAGAAATTATCAATTGTTTTAAATCATTTAATTTAACTAATTCTTTTTGATTAAGTGTTATTTCATCAAAACGGGTTTTTAACTGTCTTGTTAATTCGCAAGAATCTTTTTCTGAGAAAACATGTAACTTAATTGGATTAAGAATAGTCATAGTTAGAAATTTTGTTGTTGTACCAAATGAAACACCTTTGAATTCCTCTAACATATCTTTTAAATCAAAATAAATCTGATAATTAGAAATTAATTCATTATTTGAAGAAATTACATATGTTCTCTGATAGGCATTAAATTTACCTTTGTATATTTTTAATGGATAAATTGCACTTGCGTTATTGCCAGCCAGTAGAACAGCTTCTTGATCAAAAGCAAATGTATTAGTTTTGTAAGTTTCTTGAGAACAAGTGAAGAACGGATATTCTCCATCAATTGTTGCATCTTCTGAATTTAGTTTACCTGTTGTAATATTACATTCTTTTCCAAGTGATGAAATTGATGTTTTTTTTGTGGTAAGAGAATTTTTATAAATTGTTTGTGCCGTCTTTTCCAGATTTTCATTTATCTTCTGCTTAAGCAGGATGCGTTTTGTGATGGCGTTATAGGTGTTTACGATTTTTTCTTGTTCTTTTAGGTCGGGAACTGGAAGTTTCATAGCACAAAAATCTTCCCATGGCATACTTCCGCGAACACCACCTACTGCAATATATGAGGCTTCTCTATCAAACTCTGTTCGCATAAACCACATTGCAAGATAATCTGGTAAAACTTCGTTTGTATTTTTTATTCTGAAAACATAATAAGCAGGTGACATTATTGCTTCATCATAATCCTTAAGACAAGCAATTGGGATTTTGCCATCACGACTCACCTGCATAAGAGAACATGCAAAATCATTCTTTCTGATTACTTGATATTTTGTAAGATCTGTTCCGATTGTATTAGCTACAGATTTGATAAAACATTTATCAATACTAACTCCAATCAAATTCTGAACTTTTCCATCTTTATTTCGTTCATCAATGAGTTCTACAATATCCCCAAGTTTTTTATAATTTGCACTCATTTCAAAATCTCCCAATGTCCGCCTTTTGGGGAGCCTTCGCGTTTTATAAATCCTTTTTCAACAAGTGAAGCAAGCTGTTTTTCTACTGCGCGGCTTGTTATGCCGATTTTTTCGGAAAGTTTTTTGGCTGAGAGTTTTGGATTTTCTTTTAGGAGTTCTAGAATTATCTCCGAACTTTTTTGATTATCTCCGAACTTTTTCTCCGAACTTTTATCGTTTTCTCCGAACTTTTTTATGTATTCATCATAATCAATATGGGTGTAGCGGTTTTTGAGTTCGTTGTTTTCACCTAAAATAAGATTGCGGAAGAAGCGCTCCAGATAGACAGGATTCTCTTCTATTCCTTCTTTAATATTTTTGTAATTGGCACGCACAAGGGCATTTCTAAAATACCAGCTGTTTTGGGCAAAAATATCATTATCTATTTTGTAGCACATCGAACGAAGATACTTGATTGTAAAAACAGCAGTTGTTCGGGTATTTCCTTCTCCAAACGCATGAATCTGCCAGAGCCTTGAAACAAAAAAAGTAATATGCTTTATGATTTCATCTGTAGAAAGACCTTTGTACTTAAAATTACGTTCCATCTCAAAATCGTAATCAAGAGCTGCCTTAAGTTCAAAAGACGCTCCGTACATTACGGTATCGCCATTTAATACCCATTCTTTTTTTGCAATGTCGTAGTTGCGGATCTTTCCAGCAAACTTGAAGATGCCTTCAAAAAGTCTTTTGTGAATTGCAATCAGATGAGAAGGACTAAAATTAAAAGATGGCTCACTGAGGATCTGTGCAATACGGGTGGAAACTTTATCTGCCTCTTCTGTTCTTTCATCATCCTGAGTTCGGGCTGTACGGCTTTCATAATATGAATCAATCAGATTTTTTGCTTCATCAAAAGAAAGCTCGCCTTCTATATTCTTTTTTGCGGTCTCGTACAAATATGAAGAAGGCTTGAGCCCATCAACCTGCTGCAAACCAATGGCTGTAGACCAGGCAAGAGTTTTGTCTTTTTTGCTTGCATCTGTATGGCGGATGTATTCTTCAAAATCTATTTCGTATGGATTCTTTTTCACTTAAAACCTCTTTTTATCACACGGATTCGGAAAATCTAACGATTTTCCTTGCTTTCAAATCTCGAAATGCGTTCCCACTTTAATGAATTGCAACCAAAATTCACTAACAACCCAATTTCTTTATCAGCAGCTTTTAAATAATTTATTACTTGCGCTTTATGTGCTTTTACCAAAGATGTTACAGCCTTTAATTCCACGATTATTTTATCATAGCAGACGAAATCAGCATAATACTCTTTCGAGAGCATTTCACCTTTATACATAATTGGTAGTAGTTTTTCTCGTTCATATGGTATTTTTTGGATAATAAACTCTTTTTCCAGCGATTCCTGATACACAGCTTCCAAAAAGCCATTACCCAATTCGTTATGAACTTCAAAACAAGCTTTCAAAATCTTTTCTGTTTCTTTTTCATATAGTAACATCTACTCCCCCTAAAGATTTTGCGTTAGCAAAATCGAATCCGTGTGACAACATTTTCTACAGTTTAATTTCGTAGCCTAAATCTTTGAAAACGCCAAGCAGTTCTTTTTTGCTTTCTTCTTCCTGTTTGAGAAGGTCTGTCAATTCTGATTGAAGAGCTTTCATGGCAGAATCATAATCTTGAGTTTCATCACGGTTTACAAATTCAATGTAACGGCTTGGAACAAGGTTGTAGCCTTTTTCTACAATTTCCTTTTTGTTTGCGCTGTAGCAGAATTCAGGAATGTCTTTATAAGTTTCGTTTGCTCCGGCCTGCTGCCATGAGTGGAAAGTTGTTGTTACTTTGTCTCTGTCTTTCTGGGTAAGCTCGATATATTTTTTTTCAAAAGGAGATCCCATCTGGCGAAGATCCATAAAAAGAACTTCATCTTCGCGGTTGCGGTAGTTTTTGATCTTTCCGTTTTGTTCAACTGTGCGGCTCTTTTTGTTCTTATTCAAAATCCAGAGCGTTACGGAAATATCAGTTGTATAAAAAAGGTTTCTTGGGAGGATAACAATTGCTTCTACAAGATTGTTTTCAATCAGCTGCTTACGGATTTCTAATTCCTGTCCTTCACCGCTTAATGCACCATTTGCAAGAAGAAAGCCTGCTGTACCGTTAGCGCTGAGTTTTGAAACCATGTGCAAAATCCAACCGTAATTCGCATTGCTTGTTGGAGGAACTGTGTAGCCGTTCCAGCGGGCATCGTTTACAAGTTCATTTTCTGCACGCCAGTCTTTCTGATTAAAAGGTGGATTTGCCATAATGTAATCAGCGCGTAAATCTTTATGAAGGTCATTTATAAAAGTGTTGGCCGCCTTTTCGCCCAGGTCGCAGGGAATACCTCGGATGGCAAGATTCATCTTTGCAAGCTTATAGGTTGTAGTTGTTCCTTCCTGACCATATACAGAAATATCTTTTGAGTTTCCTGCATGATTTTCTACAAACTTAAGCGACTGAACAAACATACCACCAGAGCCGCAGCAAGGGTCATAGATTTTTCCCTTGTATGGCTCAATCATCTCTGCAATCAGATTTACAACAGATTTTGGTGTATAGAATTCTCCCTTTCCTTTTCCTTCCTGAAGGGCAAACTTTGTAAGGAAGTATTCATACACACGGCCCATAATGTCGTTTTCCTTATCTGCATTTGTCTGAATGTTGTTGATTTCATCAAGCAGAGCCGCAAGTTTTGAGACATCAATTCCAAGCCGGGAATAATAGTTATCAGGAAGCGCACCTTTAAGAGAAGGATTTTGTTTTTCTATTGTATTGAGAGCTGTGTCGATTTTAAGGGCAATGTCATTCTGTTTTGCATTCTGCATAATGAATGACCAGCGGCTTTCTTCCGGCACAAAGAAAACATTTTTCATTGTATAGAAAGACTGAACATCAATATATTTTTCTTTTCCTTCTTCCTTAAGTTCTGCACGACGGGCATCAAATTTATCATTTACAAATTTTAAGAAGATGAGACTGAGTACAACGTGTTTATATTCTGCAGGTTCAACTGTTCCGCGAAGCTTATCGCATGCGCCCCAGAGAGCGTCTTCAAAGCTAACCTGTTTTTTTGCTTTTGCCATATCCCCATTATACCACAAAATCGAAGAAATTAAAAGTTTGCAAAAAAAGGCTTGTGTAAAATACGCGCAAGGGATTGGAGCCGCGCCGGAGGCGTTCCCGGTGGGTGAATTGTTAGGGGGGGGGGTAGTGATGATTAAAATGGCGTTGCGGGCAGGATGAAAACTTTTTAGGAACAACCACCGGGAATGGAGCGCGTAAGACGCGGAACGGCGGAAAGCCCGGTTTTTGCGAAAGCAAAAATGCGCCCATAAAAAAAAGCCCTGCAACAAATGCGTTACAGGGCATTGCGATAAAGTTTATGTTATTACAAACCGTACGTGGCTATAAAGACACCGGCTGCAATTGCGGTTCCGATAACGCCAGAAACGTTGGGACCCATTGCATTCATCAGGAGGAAGTTTGAAGGATCAAATTCCTGGCCAACCTTGTTTGCAACGCGGGCTGCCATAGGAACGGCAGAAACACCGGCTGAACCGATAAGCGGATTGATTTTCTTTCCCTTCGGGAGGAAGAGGTTCATGATTTTTGCCATGCACAAACCGCCAGCTGTAGCCACAGCGAATGCCACAAGTCCAAGAAGGATGATTCCCGCAGACTCGGGGCGAATGATGTTTTCAGGAGTCATCTGGCTTCCAACGCCAAGAGAAAGCAAAATGGAAACGATGTTCATAAGCTCATTTTCCATTGTCTTTGAAAGGCGCTGTACGCAACCTGCTTCGTGTACAAAGTTACCGAATGCGAGCATACCGATAAGCGGTGCTGCAGGCGGCAAAAGGAGGATTGTAAGAATAAGGAGCATGAGCGGGAACAATACGCGCTCTGTCTTGCTTACAGGGCGAAGCTGATCCATGTGAATCAGGCGTTCCTTCTTTGTGGTAAGAAGCTTCATGATTGGTGGCTGAATCATTGGAACAAGTGCCATGTATGAATAAGCAGCCACTGCGATTACAGCCATAAGCTCTGGTGCAAGCTTGCCGGAAACGTAGATTGATGTAGGACCGTCCGCGCCACCGATGATTGCGATTGCACAAGCCTGCATGATGTTGTAGTTGAGACCAAAGATGTCCATTATAGCAACACCAAAGAGCGTAAAGAATACGCCGAACTGTGCGGCACCGCCAAGGATTGCAGTCTTTGGGTTAGCGATAAGCGGGCCAAAGTCCGTCATTGCGCCAATGCCCATAAAGATGAGCATGGGGAAGAATTCGTTTCCAACGCCAGCCTTGTAGATGATTGCCAGCATTCCGTCTGGAAGGTTTCCCATACCAGCACCCGGAATGTTTACAAGAATCGTACCGAATCCAATCGGGATAAGGAGAAGCGGTTCAAATCCCTTTGCAACTGCAAGGTATACAATAAGGAAGCCGACCGCAATCATGATTACGTACTGCCAGCCTGGTTTTGCAGGAGAGTTTGCAAGTTCTGCCTCGCCAGCCTTCTTTTTTGCTTCAGCTTCCAAAGCCTTTCTTTGGGACTCTGCCCTTTCTTCTGCGGTTTCCTGATGAATCATCTTGTAGATACCGGTGGACTTTCCAATGTTCCTGATGAACTGTGTTACGGAAATGTCCTTTGAACCGTGCCAGTCTTCCGTACCTACGATTACCCTTTCAAGACCTTCGCTATTTGTGGCCGCAGCAGCACTGCCGTCACTTGCCAAAGCCTTTGTGCCAAAAGAAACAACTCCAGCGGCAAAAAGCATGACAAGCATGATAAGGAATATTTTCTTGCTATACTGAACTTTTGAATTCATATCTTTCTCCAGTCCTTAGTTGATTTCTGCTACGGGCTGACCGTTTGCAACCTGGCTGCCAACAGTAGAAAGGAAGTGAACCTTTCCGTCTGCGCCAGCCTTAATTTCAAGCTCCATCTTCATGGACTCAATGATGATGATGTTGTCCGTTGCCTTTACTGTAGCGCCTTCTGAAACGCATGTGCGGAGGAGTACGCCTGCAACAGGGGCATTTACCTTCTTTCCATTTCCGGAAGCAGGTGCCGGGGCACTAGCCTGGGCAGCTGGAGCAGCAGGTGCCGGTGCAGCAACAGGAGCTGGAGCAGCCTTTACCACGCCGCCGATTGTAGCAAGAACCTGTCCGTTTGTAATCTGGGTTCCAGTTGGAACTGTATATGTGATTGTTCCGTCTTCTGTAGCCTTTACTTCAAGCTCCATCTTCATGGACTCAACGATGATTACAGTCTGTCCCTTAGAAACCTTTGTGCCGTTTGCAAAGCACTGCTTAAGCAAAGTACCCGCAACAGGAGCCTTAACGTCAACACCGCCAACTGCTACTGGAGCTGAAGCTGCAGCCGCAGGAGCTGAACCTGCCGCACCGAATGCAACCGTATAAGGTGTTCCGTTTACAGAAATATTTCCCTTTCCGTCTGAAGTAACAGAATAAGAAGTGCTGTTTACTGTGATTGTGTAAGAGCCGCCCTTTGAAGAAGATTCAGAAGCAGGAGCTGCAACCTTGCCGAATGTTTCCTTTGCGTCTACAGGGCCGTTTGCGCGGTTCTTAAAGAAACCAGGAGCAACCTTCGGGAACATTGCGTATGTAAGAACGTCTTCCTCAGAACCATTGCCGCCGTTTGCCTTTGCCTCTGCAACCATCTTGTCCCATTCAGGCTCAATCTTGTCTGCAGGACGGCAAGTAAGGACTTCATCCATCTTGTTCTGCTCAAGAGCCTTCTTAACAAGGTCCTTGTTTGGTTCAGCAGGAAGCTTTCCGTACTTTCCAACAAGAAGGTCGCGGAATTCCTGGGTCATGTTGTTGTAGCGGCCAAAGAGTACGTTGAATACAGCCTGAGTTCCAACAATCTGGCTTGTAGGTGTTACAAGAGGAACATAGCCTACGTCCTTGTGAACAAGTGAAAGTTCCTTAAGAACGTCGTCCATTTTGTCTGCCTTACCCTGCTGCTTAAGCTGGCTTTCCAAGTTGGAGAGCATACCGCCCGGAACCTGGGAAGTAAGGATGCGTGTATCTGCACCAAGGAATTTGGACTCAAGAGAAGCGTAGTGTGTGCGTACTTCGCGGAAGTAAGCGGCAATTTCAAGAAGAGCCTTTGTGTCAAGGCCAGTGTCGTATTCAGTGCCCTTGAGCATTTCTACAACAGTTTCTGTAGGGCTGTGGCTTGTACCCATACTCATGGAAGAAATTGCGGTGTCAAGAACGTCTGCACCTGCTTCTGCAGCCTTAAGCTCTGTGGCAACAGAAAGACCTGTCGTTGAGTGTGTGTGGATTTCTACAGGAAGGTCGCAAGCCTTTTTTACAGCCTTTACAAGGTCATAAGCAACATAAGGCTTAAGCAAACCGGACATGTCCTTAATACAGATTGAATCTGCGCCAAATTCTGCATAAGTCTTTGCAAGCTCTGCATATTTTTCTATTGTATGGTAAGGAGTTACGGCATAAGAAATTGCCATCTGAACATGCTTGCCGGTCTTTTTAGCGGCCTTTGTAGCGCGCTCAAGGTTGCGTGGGTCGTTGCAGGCATCAAAAATGCGGAAAACGTCAATGCCGTTCTTTGCACAGGCTTCAACAAACTTGTCTACAACATCGTCTGCATAGTGGCGGTATCCCAAAAGGTTCTGTCCGCGCAAGAGCATCATAATCTTATTATTAGGCAAAGCGGCGTGGAGCTTGCGCAAGCGTTCCCACGGATCTTCGTTCAAAAAGCGGATACAGCTGTCGTATGTAGCTCCACCCCAGCCTTCAACTGCCCAGTAACCAATCTTGTCAATCATGGGGCATGCGGGGAGCATATCTGCCGTAGTCATGCGTGTAGCGTGCAGTGACTGATGGGCATCGCGTAAAACCAATTCGGAAATTCCAACCTTAGACATAAAAACCTCTCTATAATTTACGGAAATCTTCCATATATAATATTTTCTTGTTAAGCGAGTAAAAAAGCGGCTAAATTTTAGGCTTCTTTCTCATGGATGGCAGCGGCAATTGCTGCAACAAGGGCACCATTGTCTGCCTGGGAAGCTGCGGGGGCAATGCCAGAGGCGGCAGAAGCAGCAGGCGGTTCAGCCTTGTCCCAACCAAAAAGATGAATCACGCCGTGAAGCAGATTCATTGCTCCGATCATTATAATCAGAAACGCAAAAACCACACACATTCCGAGCAAAGTCAAAATTCCGCTCTGCTCCAGCATCTGGGCGATAGTCATAAGTCCTCCAAAAGAAAAAACGAAAAATTCGGTTGCATACCACTATAAAGAATTTTTTGGAATTATACAATAGATGTTCTTTGATTTGGAGCCACTTTTATGGTTAAACTGTGCCCGGCACTCCGTGACCGGTCAAACTCCGCGGCATTTTATCCCGCAGAAGAAACAGCGCCAAGGATGGCGCGTCATTAGTTGGCAAACGAAACTGGCAAGTTTCCGCCAGAAAACTTGCGGGATAAAATGCCACGGAGGGGGTTTATCCCGCTTTCCAGGGTTCCGCTTTCGCTCCAGCCTCCTCACTTCGTTGCGGTGGCCGGCTACGCCGCCCTTCCAATCGGGGCTAGGCTCTATTTGTATTCGCCGGCTACAAAAAAGGCGTACTTTCTTATCTTGCAGGCAACGCCGAAATCCTTCACACGCAGGGAAAAAACTATATTCTGGACAGCATAGACGATTATATAAAAAATCATCCTTTATCAATATAATTTTCGCACCACAGACTTTTTCCTAAGAATTTTTACAGATTCAACGCAAAGCAAAAAATCTGTGTGATGATGCCCGGTTTGCGCTTGCATGATTGTTCCTGTAACCCGATAGCGCACACCAGTTTTTAGCGATATGTCCCGATTCATAAGAATAAGCTGCATGGCAGAATTCAGCACCACTTCCTCTGCCTCTTCGCCACACCATTCAACGACTTTCCCATCGCACTTTTGTCCCCAATCAGGAATAAGGACAAAAAACTTTTCAATATCATCTTCTTCAGGATTCTCTCCATAACCAGGCGCACCATAAGTAACCATTTCACCAACAAGTCCGGTAACAGTTACTTTCTTGCCGCTATTTTGTGCCCACAATGCAGAAAACGCAAAAACCAAAAAAAGCAGGCATAATGATTTCTTCATATTTCGATTCTCCTTGCAAATCATTATATTACGAAAAATGCATTTTATGCAAAATGTACACATAGAAGACATCATTGTCCGTAGCGCAAGACAAGCTCTCCGCGGTCGCCAACGCCGGTCTTTTCGTAGATGATGGAGATGTAGTTTTCTACGGCGCGCTTTAGCTTCTCCTGGACATTTCGAGATTTTAAATCAATTCGTGTATAGTAAAAAAGGAGACATGGCATCAAAATTCTATCTTGTCCAGGATGACCTGCCCTTCATACTGCTTAAGAAACATAATCATATAAATTGGCAGATACGTCACCTTTCCTTTTTTTGAAACATTGCAGTTTGCAAAAACGATTCCTTCGTCCATCTGATACTCTGGGTTTGAAAGGCAGTTGTTCATGGCGGAATGAATCGTGTAATCCTTGCCGCTCTTAATCTCCAAAGGCAGAACCTTGTTCTTGTGTTCAATCACAAAATCCAGCTCCCCCAGACGGTTTGAATTATAATAGTAGAGTTTGTACCCTTTTGAACGAAGTTCCTGTGCCACAACATTTTCGTAGATTCCACCGGCGTTCAGGCTTTGATTTTTTGTAAGGAGCATGGTCTTTGTACTCATTCCGTATTCCGACGTAAGCATTCCAACATCAGAAAAATAGAGTTTGAACAGACTGCTCTTTTCGTTTAGCTTTAGCGGAATCCGAGGCTCCGTACTGTTAAAGACAGTCAATGCAACACCAGCGTTTTTTAGCCATAGGAAGGTGTTCTGCACCCGCTCAAAATGAAGTCCGTTTTTCAAATCAGAAACAACATACCTCCTGTTTTGCTTAAGGAGTTCAGAAGGAATCAGCTCATAGGCATTTGTAAGAATCAGCCTCTTATCCGCTGCCTCGTACTGGGTAAAATCAAGTTTGTACAGTGCCTGAATGTCGCGGTGAATCTGCATCACATCATTGACATTTCCTGTGTCGGCAAAACGGCTCACGGCTTCCGGCATTCCACCCACCACAAGATAGCGTATAAACAAATCAAGCATCTTCTGATTCACTGCATCCATGACGGGAGTACGGTTTACAAAAGAATCGCGAAGGCTTGCAAGAACAGTTTCGCTAATGTTCGTAATTTGCAAAAACTCCTCAAAATCAAGCGGGAACATTTCCACAGTCATCATATAGCCCACTGGTGCAGATGAAAGGTTCGTAAGCTCCACTCCAAGCAGAGAACCACTCAGGACATAGCGGAAACTTCCCTCTTCAACAAAAAACTTTATTTTTGTAATCATGTCCTTGTATTTCTGGACCTCATCTATAAAAATAACTGTCTTGCCCTTCTCTATTTTCTGCTCGCTCAAAGTTGAAAAACCTATCACAAGATCCTCAACTGTATTTGCATTTTCAAGGACTCTGACCGCCGCCGGAGTTTCTATGAGGTTGATTTCAAACAGATTTGCACCCTCGGCTTTCATTACAGACCTTACCGCATGGGTTTTTCCAACCTGCCTTGCCCCCGTTACGAGCAGAGCCTTTTTATCTCCGTCCTCATACCATTTGCTTATGATTTTCTCGCTTTTACGCCTTAAATCCATAAAAATTCCCCTGTCACCTTTATTTTATCAAATCATGTCAAAAAAACAAGGCAAATTTTAGCGTTCTTGTCAAAAATACATATAAATTTTAGGCAAATTTGTCAAAAACACAAAAATCATTACTGGCCGTAGCGCAGGACAAGCTCTCCGCGGTCGCCAACGCCGGTCTTTTCGTAGATGATGGAGATGTAGTTTTCTACGGCGCGCTTTTTTATGTTCAGGCGGTTTGCAATTTCGTCGTTGGAAAGGCGCTGCAGGAGAAGGTCCATCACTTCTTTTTCACGGCGGGTAAGGGCATCGGTAATTTTGTTGTATTTTATAAGGTTAGTCTGAAGTTCCGCCTGGATGAATTCACCGCCACCGTTTATTTTTTCCATGCAGTCAAGGAGTTCCTCGGAACTGGCATTCTTTGAGATATAGCCGCTTGCACCGCTGTCCATGGCAGTCTGCACCATGCCTGCCGCAAAGAACATGCTGTACACAATTACCCTAACGTCCGGGTAAAGCGAATGAATTTTTTGAATAAAGTCAAAGCCGGTGTTCTCTCCGTAAAAGTTCAGATCGCTTATAAGGACAGAAGGTAGCATTCCCTCTTTTTGCATACGCTCAAAATCTTGGTAGGCCTGCTCATGGGTTCCAGAGTCCCCAAGGCAAACCCAGTCAGACTGGGTCATAATCCAGTTCTTTGTTCCAGACCGAAGCATCTCGTGGTCATCAATAATATAAAAAGTCTTCCGCATTACAATACCACCATTATCTGTGTGCCACAGTCTGCCTCCGAGCGGTAAACAACGCTGCCACACAAAAGCTGAACACGCTCCATAATATTCCTTATTCCAAAATGCAAATCTTTTATGTTAGAAAAAATTCCACCGTTAATCTGTTCAACCATATCTTCGCTCATTCCAATGCCGTCATCGGATATGATTATTTTTAGCCTGTCGTCCGTATCCTTTCTGAACAAAACCGTAACCTCGCTTGCACGGGCATGCTTTTGGATGTTCTGAAAAGCTTCCTGTATTATGCGGTAGATGCTCATCAGCTGTACGTCGCTCCAGACAGAAAAATCAACAGTGTCCTCTGCAACTATGCGAAGGTCAAAATTATCGCCAGTGCCGTTAAAAATCTTTCCAGCCAAAAGTTCAAGCGCACCAATCATGTCGTCAGCGGATATTGCGGGTGGAGTAAGGTTGTAGCATAGCTTACGGATGTCTTCTATGTTCTGGTTCTGGGTACTGATGATTTTTTCTGCGGCTGCCTTATCCGAAAGGTTTTCTGCAAGCAAAGAAACGTAGCGCATACTCTGGGCAACAGTGTCGTGAAGTTCCTGCGAAATGCGCTTTCGTTCTGCTTCCTGCACTTCTATTGAATGGCGCAAAAACTGCTCCGAGTTGTAGATAATTTTGTCGCGCTTTTTTACTTCGCGGGCATTAAGAAAAATAAGAATCACGCTGATTATAATAATAGCGGCAAGAAGCCACACAAAATAGTCAAAAATCTTTTGGTGGGTTTCTTCAAGCACATAATTCTGGTTGTAAAGATAGGAGAGCATGCTCAGGTTTATTTTGCGCCCCTCGTCGTAAATCAAAAGGTCATCTCTTTTACCCGATTCAATCATCGAAAGGATTTTTTCTGATGCATCACGGCAAATTTCAATCTGCTCATTTGTCTGTGCATGAAGCTCTGGATATGCGTCGAATGATTCAGGCTCAAATTTTTCAAGCTCGGCAATGAAGCTCCTGCATGAATCCGCATCTTTTTTTTCGTTGAATTTTTTCCATGCAAGATAGAGTGTCTTTGAGTCGTGGTTTCCAGATGCATTTTTCTTGCCACAGGATGCAAGGGAGAGAATCAAAAGACTTGCCATAAGGAATAAGGGTAATTTTTTCATGCTCATTCGTTGTAACCGCCAGCCTTATCGCTGCCTCCCCCTTAGACAGATGTTTAGTATACAAGATTGAAAGTCCGAATCCGGCAAAAGTGGTGATTATCCTGTCCAGAACAGTAATTGGAATACGGCCAAGGATGCTTGAAGCAAGCACGCCAAACTGGTCACCGGTAAAGGCAAAGATTATTTTTTCCACATCAAGGCTCCTTGCGTTCATGTTGTAGGCAAAGAAATTAATGAGTCCAGAGATTACGCAGCTGCAAAGGGCCGCACAGACGCTTGCCGTAAGTATGTAAAGGAAGGTAAAGTTTACGCTCTTTTTAAGCTTGTCCTTCTTTCGCACAAAAAGCCAGGTTACAAAGATGATTGCAAAGGCGGAAAGTGAATAGAGGTAGACAAAATCTGTGGAACCGTAAACGCATTTCATTCTTATGCAGACAATCGTAACGTTCACGATGTAGACTAACATGGAGGCGATTGGGCCGTAGACAAAAAGGACGGCCATGGCAAAAATCATGTCAAAGAAAAATGGCACGTGCAGCCCTTCCTGAAAAAAAGTCTCCGTCAAAAAATCAAGGATGCCAGCGGCAATTACAACGAGAGAAATTTTCAAAAAGTTCTTTGTTTTTTCTTCCATTTTTTATCTCCAGCGTTTTAGTCATTCTAACACATTTTAACACATTCTAACAAAAAAAAACATATAAGTGCCACAACAAAAGGACCCCCAGAAAAGCAGCTTTCCGGGGGCAAGAAGTTTTTTTTCAAATATTATTAAGTCCAAGTTCGAGTTTCCGTAGTGCAGCAGAAAAATTGGCGGAAGCGATTTTTGAACCGAAAAAAATTCTGCACAAGCGTAGCGCGGAAGCCTTTTTTCGGGGCAAAAACCGCTGGGAGCCAATTTTTCTGCTGCAAATATAAAACTCGAAGTTTACCCTATTATTTGGCATTCTTGCAGCAAGAAATATCTTTTTCGTAATAATTGCCCTTGTAGCCAGATTCGTTCAGCTTTTTGCGGAGGGCAACTGTCATGGTTCCCCAAGAGTTGCAAGATGAAAATGCACCGTTACCGTATACCACAGGTGTATCGCGGCTTGCAATTTCAACGTCCTTGAGCGGGTTGCTTGCAAATGCGTGGTAGCCTGCATTCTTTAAGCTTGCAGGAATATTGAAGTTTGTGATGTTGCAGCTGGAAAATGCGTAATCACCTACAGAAGTAATGCCTTCGTGAAGTTCAACACTAGTAAGTCTTGTTCCGCTAAAGCAGTTTTTGGAAACGCTTGTAAGTCCCTGCGGAAGTTTTACGCTGGTAAGATAAGTATCTTTAAAAGCAGATGCTTCTATTGTTGTAACGGAAGAAGGCAAGGTAACTTCTTTGAGTGAACTGCCATTGAATGCATAAGCCCTTATTGTAGTAACGGAGGAAGGAAGCACAACTGATGCAATTTTCTTGCTTTTTGCAAATGAAGACTCGCCGATTGTTGTTACCTTGTAGCCTTCAATTTCTTCTGGAACAATAACGTTTCCGCGGAAGCCGATATATTTCTGGATAACGACGGCAGAACCGTCAACGGTTGTTTCATAGATAAAGTCAGAAGCGGCATTTGCGTCTTTTGTGTCCACAATCTGAATTTCAACAACCTCTTCCTTTTCGCCGTCCTTTGTCTCCTGAGCAGAAACCTTTGTCTTGTCTGCCTTTTTGCCTTTGCCGCAAGAAAGCAAGGCCACGCTTACAAGCACCACCGCAAGTGCAGCGGCAACTTTTCCAAAGCCTGCAATTTTCATAAAATACTCCTTTACAGTTTTGTATAGATCAAATGTCCCCATACAGGATCAGGATTATCTAAGACACCTGTTGTAGCATTTGCACTAGAAAGAGTGAATGTGCCATGCTCCACCTCACCGCTTTCATGGTCTACTAAAGTTATGTAAGCTACATTACCCCGTACTGTATAAGTGAATGAGTCTACTTCTTCAGGAATTCCAGATGTTATAGTACCATTTCCATTGTCGCCGAAAGTCAAAATTGATTCCATGAAAGCCCACATAGTTCCGGCAAATGGAGCATAAGTACCACCAGTATTATCATTATCGTCATCATCACTACTACTGCCACTGCTGCATGATACGACACACAAGGCTAAAACCATAAGCATTGCCAATAGCTGAAATATTTTTTTCATAATGAAACTCCTTTGTTGCCCCCCCCATCACTGATATGGTAATGGGGAGTTCAAATACTTATTGCAGTTGTTTTAGCAGAAGAAAAATGAATCAGTATTCTTTATAATAATGATAACTGTAATTAGTATCAGCGAAAGCAAGATCATAGCCGCCTTTACTTAATACCCAATATCCAGCTTGTTCCATAGCTGCCTCAAAATCGTCTTCAGGCAAGAAATTGGAACCAGTAATAGTCTGGATGCGATACTCATTGTCTGAACTTGAATGTACTATCATTTCTACAGCACCAATTTGTGCTGCAAGTTCATTTTTTTGAGTTCCTGTTATTTCATTATCATCATCATCATATAGATGAATTAGCTCCATGATTAAGGCTCCCCTGGAAGATGAACCACTGCTGCCTCCAACCGCATCATCGTCACTGCTGCCGCCACCGCTGCTACATGCTACAAAGCACAGGCCAAAAACCATAAGCATTGCCAATACCTGGAAAATTCTTTTCATAATGAAACTCCTTTGTTAAGCCCTCAGGCTTAATATTTTTTTTTGAACTCCCCTGCGGGAATGTTAGACACATTATATACATGTATAAGAAAACAATTCCAGTGAGTTTCTCCCACTGAATTTCAGTGAGTTTTCTCACTGATTTTTTTTACCGAGGCCTGCTTACTAATCCGGGCTACTTGCAATCCGTAATTTTTAAAGCCCTTAAAAGCCTTGTATAATTCCAATGCCACATGCGTTGATGGCAAAAAACAGGACGAGCGCCGCAATCAGGATTAACGAATTCTTTACCTTACAAATTAATTTTTCGTACCACAGGCTTCGTTCTAAGAACTTTTGTGTCCAACCAGTCTGTTATCAGGAGGCACAATTTTTTTTCTTGTGCGGCCGCGTTAAGGATTGGAGGGGCCCGCCGCAGGCGGGTTGCGGAACGGAGTGGAGCAATGGAGGCGAAGGCCGGTTCTCGCAACGAAGTTTCAAGCGACCCCGGAAAGCCTGACCCCGCGCATGCGGGGGAACGCCCAGAGAATCTTCTAGGGACGCACAGAGAATCTTCCAGGTACGCCCAGAGAATGCTTAGCAGAATTGAAATTTGACGGGGGATTTTTTATAATCATTTTATGCAAAAGATTTTTTTTGATTCAAGGATACTGGACAAGGCGGCAAGGGATGCTTTTGGCCTTACGGAAGACATAATGATGGAAAACGCGGCCATGGCTTTGGAAAAGGAAGTGGCTGCAGAAGAAAATGTCCTTATCGCTACAGGGAGCGGAAACAACGGCGGTGACGGCTGGGCTCTTGCGCGGAGGATTTGCGCTTCTGGTAAAAAACTTACGGTTCTTGAAGCCCTGGAGGCAAAGAGCGAAGCCTGTCTTTTGCAAAAGGAGCGGGCGCTTAAATGCGGGGTGAATGTTGTAAACGCAAGGGATGCGGAAAATTTTCTGAATGAAAATGGCAATGGCTTTGGCTGCGTGGTAGACTGCGTATTTGGAAGCGGCTTTCACGGTGAATTTGCGGATGGAATAAAATGCCTGATGAAAAAGCTTAATGCCCTTGAATGCAAGAAGATTGCCTGCGACATTCCTTCTGGCCTTGACTCTTACGGAAATGCGGCGGAAGATTTTTTTATGGCGGACACTACGGTTACGATGGGGGCCTTAAAGCTTGCCCTTTTTAGCAGCACGGCAAAGGATGCTTGCGGAAAAATTGTAGTAGCAGGCCTTGGCGTATCAAGAAGCCTCTTTGAAAAAGGGGCGGAAGCTTCTGCAATGCTTCTTGAAGAAAGCGATCTTACCCTTCCCCACAGGAAAAGGCAGAACGTAAACAAGGGGACTTTTGGGCACACGGCTATTGTTGCAGGCGAAAAAACAGGGGCTGCCCTTATTGCAGCAAATGCGGCTCTGCGTTTTGGTTCAGGGCTTGTTACGCTTGTGGCAAAGGATGCGGCAAAAAATGCGGACAAAAAAAACATTCCATGCGAGCTTATGGCAGGCGATGAATTTCCTGCAAACACAAGTGCCGTTGGGCTTGGAATGGGGCTTGGCAGGAAGGATGAAGACAGTGCGGCTTACCTTGACTTTCTTGAAAAAAATGAGGATATTCCCTGCCTGCTTGATGCGGACATTTTTTATTCGCCAAGGATAAAGGCCTTTCTAAAAAAAAGGACTGCTTGCGGAAAAAATGCCAGCCTAGTTCTTACCCCGCACCCCAAGGAATTTTCTGTGCTGCTTGAAAACTGCGGTCTTGGGAAATATTCAACTGGGGAAGTTTGTGCAAATGCCTTTGAGCTTGCAAAAAAATTCTGCGCTTGCTTTCCTGGGGCAGTTCTTTTGCTAAAGGGGGCTGTTGTTCTTATTGCGCTTACGGAAAACGGAAAGGTATGCGTGTATGCCAATCCACACGGAAGCAATGCCCTTGCAAAGGGTGGAAGCGGAGACGTTCTTTCTGGACTTGTGGCTTCACTTTTGGCACAGGGCTGGAGCGCAAAAGAAAGCGCGATAAACGCATCTCTTGCCCACGCACTGGCATCGCGCCTTGCACCATGCGACTATGCTCTTACACCGCTTGAGCTTATACAGCATGTCTGTGAACTATAATAATAGGGAAGAATCTTTGCATAAAAAAGTGCGGCAGGGATTGGAGGGGCGCGGAGCGTTGCCGCAAGGCAATGGAGGCGAAAGCCGGAACCCCGGAAAGCCCACAAAAAAATGGTAAGATGTTCTTTTACTAAGCATTTGTAAAATAACAAAAGTGCCGCAAGAAAGAGATAAAAATATTTACAAAAAATTGTATGCCTAACAAGGATTAACTGCCAGCAAACAGGTAACATTCATAAATGCTGAAACAAGTTCAGCATGACGAATTCTGTATGACGGGGCTGCTTGACTGTTCAGCATGACGGGAAGCATTATCCGTTTGGCTAACGGCCCAGCTTTTTGTCTTCTTCGTTGGCGCGGGCAAATTCACCGGCGGCTTCTGCGGCAACTGCTTCGTCCGGCGAGTGCAGGTAATCGCATTCTGGGTTGATGCAGCTCTTGTAGCTTCCGTTCTTTTTGTCGAACTTTTCTACCAGCGGCCACTTGCACTTGGGGCAGTAAACGTCGATGGGCTTAAAATGCGTGATGAAGCCGCACTTGGGGTAGTTTGTGCAGCCGTAGAATTCTTTTCCGCGACCCTTTGTCTTTCTTGCAACTATGTCCCCGGTGCAGCCTGGCATTGGGCACTTTGCAAGCGGTATGCTTTTTGTGTTGTGACATTCGGGGAAGCCTGAACATGCGAGGAAGTAGCCGAAGCGGCCAAGTTTTTTTACCATGGGCTTTCCGCATTTTTCGCAGATGCGGTCGGTTGTTTCGTCCAAGGAACCCTTTAGGCTTTCCTGGCTTTCCATAACCTGGTCAACGCGGTTTTTGAAGGGCTGGAAAAAGCCACCAATCATGTTGTTCCAAACCAAGGTGTTCTGCTCTACCTTGTCCAAGTCGTTTTCTACGTCCGAAGTGAATTTTTCATTTATAACTTCCGGGAAGGATTCAACCAGTATGCGGCAGATGATTTTTCCAAGCTGGGTTGGAACAAGCTGCTTGTTTATGCGGGTTACGTAATAGCGGTCAAGGAGCACGGAGATGATAGGCGCGTATGTTGAAGGGCGGCCTATTCCCTTTTCTTCCAGGGTTTTTACGATGGAAGCGTCCGTGTAGCGGGCAGGCCCCTGGGTAAAGTGCTGCTCAGGGTAGAATTTTTGCGTGGCAAGTTTTTCGCCCACTTTTAGGGAAGGAAGGTTTCCAGTAACTTCTTCTTTTGATGAAAGGGTCTTGATTACATTGTAGAAGCCCTTTTCGCTAAGGCGGCTTGCACTTACGCGGAAGAGTGCATCACCGGCCGTAATGTCTACGCTTGTTGTCTTGGACTTTGCGTTGTTCATCTGGCTTGAGACAAAGCGTTCCCAGATGATTGAATAAAGGCGCAGCTGGTCGTGGGTAAGGTATTCCTTTACACTTTCCGGCGTATATTTTACGTAGGTGGGGCGGATTGCTTCGTGGGCATCCTGGGCACCCTTTCCTACCGAGTATTCAATTTTTTCTGGCGGCAGTTCTGCGGGAAAATTCTTTCCTATCCAGTCGCGAACGTCGTCAATTGCTGTCTGAGAAATGCGGACAGAGTCTGTACGCATGTAGGTAATAAGACCAACGCGGGTTGAGCCAATCTGAATGCCTTCGTAAAGCTGCTGGGCAACCTGCATTGTCTTTCTAGAAGTAAAGCCCAGGCGGTTTGCCGCTGCCTGCTGCATTTTGCTTGTGGTAAATGGAGCCTTTGGCCTAACGGTCTTTTCGCTTTCCTTTATGTCGGTAACAAGGCAGTCGCTGTTCTGGATTACGCTTATTATGCTCTGAACTTCTTTTTCGCTCTTAAGCTCCGGCTTTGAACCCTTGTACTGAACAAGCTGGGCTGTAAATTTTGTCTTACCCTTTAAGAAGTCTGCGTCAAGGGTCCAGTATTCTTCCGGGATGAAATTTGAAACTTCTTCTTCGCGGTCGCAGATAAGGCGGAGGGCTACAGACTGAACGCGTCCTGCACTTAGTCCGTTCTTTACCTTTTTCCAAAGAAGCGGGCTTAGGTTGTAGCCAACAAGGCGGTCAAGCACGCGGCGGGCCTTTTGGGCGTTAACCTTTGCCTCGTCGATTGTGCCTGGATGCTTTACAGCTTCCTTTATGGCAACAGGCGTAATTTCGTTAAAGACAATGCGCTTGATTGGTGCGGCAGTCTTTTCCGCAAGCGAATTGTAGAGGTGCCAGGCTATTGCTTCCCCTTCGCGGTCGTTATCAGATGCAAGCAGAACTTCGTCGGAATTCTTTGCGTCTTTTTGCAGTTCCTTAAGAAGCTTTGCCCTTCCGCGCACCGTTATGTATTCGGGCTGGAAATCGTTTGCTATGTCTATTGCAAGGCGGCTTTTTGGCAGGTCAATCAAATGCCCCATCGAAGCCTTTACCGTATAGGACGGCCCAAGGTAATGCTCTATGGTCTTTGCCTTAGCGGGAGACTCCACTATGACAAGCGTTTTCTTTGACTTTTTCTTAGCAGCTTTCACAGCCATTTGTACACCTCAAAACCAGCCCTTGCTAAAAAAGTTCAAGCTGTTCTTTTTTTATAGTATGAGATCCGGGTTCTGACCCCAAGACCTTTACGAATTCTTCAAAATTCTGAACCACGCAAGCTCCGTCTTCTACATAAGACTCGCATGTTCTGGCAGCCTTTGCAGAAAAAGCCCTTCCCCCACGGCTAAGCAGGGATTTCTTTGCAGCCTCACTTATGCGCACCGCTTCCGGGCAAAAGCAGCTTTTGTGGAAGACAAGCTCGCGTCCGTAGTCAAGGGCAAAGTCTGCTGTAATCAGGGCACCGCTGTTGGGAGGAGCCTGCACAACAAGCGTTCCTTGGCAAAGGGCCGCAATTATCCTGTTCCTCTGCACAAAGCGCCACTTCTCCGCAGGAACTCCGGGAGCGTATTCGCTTACAATGCAACCGTCACCCTTTAGGATGGAAGCTGCAAGCCTTTTGTTTGCGCCCGGAACTATAGTGTCTATGCCGCAGGGAAGCACCGCAACAGTAGGGGCAAGTCCAAGCTTACCTTCATCCAGAAGCGAAACTGCACCCCTGTGGGCAAAGGAATCAATTCCGTCCGCAAGACCGCTTACCACAGTCCAACCCGACGCGCAAGCCTGCCTTGCAAATTCAAATGCAGCCTCTGCACTTTCACGGCACACGCGCCTTGTTCCCACAACGGAAAGGCAGCGTTCTTTTAATACGGCCAAGTTTCCGCGGTAAAACAAAATGTAGGGAGGGTCAAATGTTTCTGCCAAAAGCGGCGGATAGTCCTTTTCCCCATAGACAAGGCAAGCAATTCCAAGCGCATCCATTATTTTAAGACTACGCTCAGCAAGTGCCGCAATCCACTTTCCCTTCCATTCAGAGCGGACAGCCCTGCCTATTATAGAAGAAAGCTCTTCTATAGACATTATCGCAAGGTGCTCCAACGTGTCAATATTCTTTCTTAAAAGAATCTTTTCCCTTAGCGTAAGGAAATCAATAGAAGCTATTGCAAGATTTAAAACATCCACCTATTAAAGTTAATTATTTGCATACTGAGCGTCAAGCACAATCTTTTTGTTGTTCTGCGCGTCTGCAACCTTCTCTTTGCTTGGTGCAAGCTCTATAATCTTGTCGTAAAGGGCAATAGCCTTGTCGTATTCAGCGTTAAGATAGTAGGCCCTTGCAAGAACGAACATTCCGTTGGTGTCCTTGGTCTGGGTCTGGAGGAAGCGCTCCATGTAGGGAATGGCCTTGGCACTGTCTTCCGTAAGCTCAAAAGTGTAAAGAACGCCAATTCCGTACAAAGCGCGGTAATAGTCCGGGTTTATGTTCAAAGCCTGGGTGTATGCAGCCTCGCTCATGCGAAGGTATTCCTCTTTTTTCTCTGAATCAATCGTGCCGGCAACATTTGCAAGGTCAAATGCCTGTCCGTGGGCAACATAAACGGCACAAACTGCAATATAATAGTAAAGGTTTGCGTTGTCGGGATAGAAAGTAAGGGCCTTCTTAAAAGACTCCATGGCCTGTCCGTACATCTTTTCGTCAAGGTAGCGGGTTCCAAGCATCTTGTACCAAATACCTTCCTGGGCTTCTGTAGTAACAAGGTCAAGGGCACGCCTTTCGTACTTGCTAAGGGCTTCCTTAAGCTCTTCTTTTGTATTGGGATGGGCAACCCCTTCCTCCATCTTCTGCATTCTTTTAATTGAATTGTATGAAGGTGAACAGGATGCAAAAAAAACTGATGCCATTCCCAAAACTGCTATCTTTGACACTAATGAAAATTTCATTTTTTCCTCCAACGGTTTCTTTTTTATCGACATAAAAGCGCCTATATCTAAATTTCATTTTTTTTGGAGCTAGTCTCTTGGACGGTACCTTTAACCGCTCTACCATTCAATTGCAGCTCTAATCCGACCGGACGAACCTTTGCGCCACCGCCCTTGCGGGGTTCCGCGGGACCCTACCCGCTCCATTGCTCCGCAACCCGCTTGCGCGGGCCCCTCCACGGCGGCGTAGGCTGGTTCATCCCCTTTTTCCAGACCTATTTTTCCTTCCCGTGCCCGGGAAAATAACCGGCATGGTAATCCCTAAGCTGACCGTCGTCCACATGGGTGTAAATCTGCGTAGTCGCAAGATCCGAATGCCCCAAAAGCTCCTGGACAGAACGCAAATCTGCCCCGCCAGCCAAAAGATGGGTTGCAAATGAATGCCTTAAAGTGTGCACTTTTGCAGTTACCCCGCTCTTTGCCTCCATGGCCTGAAAATTCTTCCATATACCCTTGCGGGAAAGCGGCTTTCCCCGAGAATTTACAAAGACCTCCGCAACCTGGGCATTCCCAACAAGCTGGGGCCTTGCTTCGTAAAGCCATTTTAAAAGCCATTCCTTGGCGGCAGCCCCAAAGGGCACAATTCTTTCCTTGTCGCCCTTGCCGCGGACAATTATTATCCCTTCCTCAAAATGCACGTTTGCAACAAGAAGGGAAGAAGCCTCGCTTATGCGAAGACCGCAGCTGTATATTAGCTCGTAAAGGGCACGGTCACGCACCCCAACTGGCTTTTTTGTGTCTATGGAAGCAAGAAGGGCATCTACCTGCTCTACAGAAAGGACGGATGGCAGGGCACGGGCAGTTTTTGGCTTGTCCAGTTCCAGCGCAAAGTTCTCGCTCCAAATCATGCGCCTCCTTAAAAAGGCACCGAATGCCCTTAGCGCAGAAATGTCCTTTGCAATAGTAAGTTCCGAGCAGGAATTTTCCCTCCTGCTTACAAGAAAGAAAAAGAGCTTTTTTACGTCAAATTCATTCAGGGGATAGTTCTTTTCTTCCGCCCACTTAATGAATTCCTGGCAGCTTAGCAGATAGGTTTCCGCAGTAAGCTTTGCATGGCGCTCCACAAGAATCAAATCCGTATAGAATTCATTCAGCAGGGCAGAGCTTTCCCTGGAAATCCCCTTTTCTTCCATAATAATTCTTTTAGTTGTCCGTCAAGTCAATAGACTTGGAAAGTCCCCGCAAATTCCTCCATACGGACGGCTGTTTAAGGTCCTCGCTCCTTTTGTTAAAGCTTGGAGGTGGCTCTATGCCGGAGCGGTCATGCTCAACTGCACGGCGAAGCTTTTCGCTAAGGCTGGAATTTGGTGCGGCCTCTTTTTCCGAGGGTTTTGCCGCAGGGGATGCTTCTTCGGAATTCTTTTCTATGCTGCTAAAAAGACCAAGACCAACGCTTTCGTGCTTAACAGTCATCTCAACCTTTTCCTCGGCTTCTTTCTCTTCTTCCTCATCGTCTGCATTCAAATTGATGGGTGCCTTGCCTGCCATCATGCGCTCGAATGTCCCGTAGTCGATGACGTTTGAATTCTCTGCCGCCCTCTCGCCAGATGAGGAATCCCTGCCGCCCTTTTCAAAGCCGGTGGCAATTACGGTTACAGAAACCTTTTCGCCAAGATCGGGATCCAGTCTCTGTCCCCAGATTAGGTTGCAGTCCTTGTCCGCTGAAGCGCTGATGTTTTCAACAATCTCATCAACTTCCATCATGGAAAGGTTTTCCGGACCTACAATGTTCACAAGAATGTTGCTTGCCCCGTCTATGTGCCTGTCTGCAAGCATGGGGTTGCTTATTGCCCTCTGTGCCGCATCGACAGCACGGTTTTCGCCCTCGCCAACGCCAACGCCAAGGATTGCCTCTCCCTGGTTTCTGAGTACGGTGCGCAAGTCCGCAAAGTCAATGTTGATTATTCCAGGCTTGGTGATTATTTCGGAGATTCCCTGCACGCCCTGGCAAAGAACGTCGTCTGCCAAACGGAAGGCCTGGAGGAAGTTCACCTTTTTGTCAACGATTTTCATTATCTGCTCATTGGGAATTACTATGAGGCTGTCCACGTTCTCACGCAGCTTTTTAAGGCCCTCTTGGGCATTCTTCATTCTTTTTGAACGCTCAAATTCAAACGGAGTGGTAACAACGGCAATTGTAAGGGCACCCTGCTGGCGGGCAAGGGACGCAACGACCGGGGCAGAACCTGTTCCTGTACCGCCACCCATTCCTGCCGTAATGATTACCATGTTTGTGCCTTTTACGACATTCGTAATCATCTCGGCATCTTCCCTTGCAGCATCTTCACCAACGGAAGGCTCTCCGCCGGCTCCCAGGCCTCCTGTAAGCTCCTGCCCTATTGCAAGACGCTTCTGGGCCTTTGAAACATTCAGGGCCTGGACATCAGTATTTAGTACAATGAATTCAACGTCGCTGACCCCGGCTTCTATCATGCGGTTAACGGCACTTGAGCCGCCTCCGCCGCAGCCGATAATCTTTATAACAGTTGGACTTGGCGCTTTTAGTGTGGAACTCTCATCGTTCACCACAGACAATTCAATCATATTTCCTCCCGACCCATTTTTAAATGCAAAACCTTTCGATCCTGCAGTCATCCGCCGCACTAAAATCCCCATCCCGTGCGGACAGACTCTATAACTATCTAAATCGTCTTAAAACAACTTAGCAGAATTCTGCAAATTCCGCAAGCATTTAAAGACGGCCTAGAATATTTTTTTCCAAAATTCCTTTACACCGTTTTTTAGGCCACCCAAAACGTCACTTTTGTCCTCGCGCCTTGGGCTTCCCTTCTTTGAAGGCTTCTCCGCCACGGCCCCACCTTTGTTGGCAAGGACAAGACCTACAGCCGTCGCAAAATCAGGCTGACGGTAGACATTTCTTCCAAGCGGCCCGCAGTCAAGGTCCCCCAGGTTGGGAGCCTCACCCTTTCGCACCGCAGTCGTGTGCCAAGCGCTCTGTGCAAGTTCCACAATTCCGTACATCAGCGCACCGCCGCCGGTAAGTACAATGCTGCCGTTCAGGCTTGTAAGCCCGGAATGCTTCCTCACGCTGTCCTTTATCATGGCAAATATCTCGTCCATGCGGGACTGGATAATCTGGCAGAGCTCAAAGCGGGAAGTCTCCTCCGGTGGCCTTGAACCGACACCCGGGATGGTAACGGTTTCATCCTCCTCGCTTTCGTCTATCCAGCAGCAGCCGTACTTTATCTTTATGTCTTCGGCAACGTCAAAAGGTATACCCTTTACCTGGGCAATGTCATTCGTAACGTACCAGCCGCCAACGGGAAGAGACATGGTGTAGACAGGGGCACTGTCATATATCACCATGACATCGGTTGTGCCGGCTCCAAGATCAATGAGTATGGAACCAAGCTCCATATCTTCCCTCGGCAAGGTTGCAACAGCAGCAGCAAGAGTCTTTAGTGTGCGCCCGCTTCTCTGGTAACCAAGGTGCATGATTGTGTCGTCGATTTTTTTTAGGGCGGTAATCGTAGCCATTACAATGTGAACCTTAACTTCCAGCCTAACGCCTTCTGTACCTATAAGGTCCTTGACCTGCCCATTTTTATATGAAATTCCATCCACAATCCATTCCCGGGGAATAGTGTGGATTATCCTTTTTTCATAGGGAACGTATATTGCCTCCGCCGCAGCAATGGCCCGCTTTTTTGCATCTTCGCTAACATCGGTTATCCTGTTTTTCCTGCTGGGGGATGATGATGCGTCTATTCCGACCTGTCCGCTTGAATTTAGGGTGGAAACCTGGGAACCGCCTATTGAAACGTAAACATAGGCAACGTCAACGCCAGCCATCTGCTCTGCGCTTTCCAGAGCTTCCTTTATGCAGGCTTCAACTGCTCCCGAATTGATTATGACTCCGTTGTTCACGCCCTTGGACGGTGTTTTTGAGGCTCCTATGATTTTTATGTTGTTGTCCAAGTCCAGCTCGCCTATAGCTACCCTTATAAATGCAGATCCTATGTCAAGCCCGACGATTATGCCGCTCAAATCAGCCTCCAATGCTCCTTGTACGGTAAGAAACAGATCCGTACCTTAAGTCTATTTCCCCCGCATTCGGCTCAAGCGAATTTACAACATCCAACGCAACCATCATATACTTTAATGAATCTTCGTTCAAGACGCGGTCCGTAAGCACCCTTATGTGGGTGTGGACAGGATAAAGAACAAGCTCATAGTTGCCGTATTCCTTCGTTACCACCTGAATCTCGGAAACCGCCGCAAAATATTTCTGCGGAAGGCTGCGGATATAGTCAATCTGTTCCATCAGCGAACGGTACTTTGAAGGAAGGCGGGAACCTTCAGAAAGATTCTCCAGGGGCAACCCCGTAATGAGGGGAATGTTGCTGTCTTTTGCTATATACCCTGCATTAGAATAAAATAATACTCCGTTTTTGTCAATTTGAACAGTCTTGCATCCGTCTGCGGTCTCTACAATGGTCTTCGCCACCGCCTCACGCTCGATTACGCGGATGTCCACGCGGTCAGGGAAGTGCTTGTAAACGGAAACTTTTTCAATTCCGCTTATAGAGCTAAGGACGTTAACAGCCTTGTTGGTGTCAAACTGCATCCAGGTAAGCGTGTTTATCTGCTGGATTTTTTCCCTGGCAGCATCCTCGCTTATGTTCTTGAAGCCTGAAAAAGAAATCTTTGCGGGAACAAGAGAAGGTATTACAAAAGTATAAAGCACTGCTTCTATAAGTAGAAGTATGCAAAGGATAAACACGATGATTTTTAAAACCTTAACTTTCTTGTCCGCCATAACACTTTCTTTTGCGGATTCTTTCTTATGCACACTAAAAGAACCGCTGTTGTTAAAATAAGATCCTGTAAACAATGCCTCTGTATAGACGCTGTCCCTTCCCTCTCTCACTCTACTCATAACTTGTTACTTCCACTCCGTTAAAACTTTCAAATCTTGTATTATCTTTTTTCATTGAACTCTTTTTGTAGGCCTCAAGGTCAGACTCTTCATCGCTGGTGTCGTCGCAGTGGGAGGCATTAAGGATGAAGCCGCACATGCAGAGCGTAACCACAAGGGACGAACCTCCTGACGAAAAGAAGGGCTGGGGAATTCCCGTTGTTGGAAGTGCCCCGCAGACAACCGCCACGTTTATGAGCGACTGAAGCACTATCATGGCAGTGCAGCCGAATGCCCCGTAGCTTGCAAAGCGGTTGGGACAATTAAGGGCAATGTAAAATCCCCTCCATGCAAAGAAGACAAGCAGGGCAATGTAGGCAAAAACACCCACAAACCCCATGGCAGCTGCCCAGCCTGCAAAGACGTAGTCAGACTGCACTTCGGGAATGCGGCTAACGTTCACAAGGCCTGTTCCCAGCCCTGCCCCCCACATTCCGCCGGAAATTATTGCTCTCTCAGACGCAAACTGCTGGTAGCCCTCATTCATCATGTACTCGTCCGGCTTTAGGAAGGAGATGATTCTCATAAGGCGGTAGGGCTCTATTACAATCATAAGAATTGTGGCTGGAATTGCAAGCAGAACAAGCGGGCCAAACCAAGTCATTCTTGCACCGCTAACAAAGAACATAAGGCATCCAACCATAAAGACAAAAAGTCCGGTGGAAAAGTCCCTCTGGAGGAATATCACTATCACAAAGGCAAAAAGGCCTACTAGCGGATAAAGGAAATTCTTCTGCTCAACGTCACTCTGTCCAAGATAGCGGTTAAAAAGGTTTGCAAGGTAGAGCACAACTGCAAACTTTGCAAATTCAGAAGGCTGGAACCTTCCAAGATAGGGAATGCGTATCCAGCGGGAAGCTCCGTTCCTCTGGTAGCCAAAAAAAGGAACCAGTGCAAAAAGGCAGAGGATAAAAATGGCGGTTACGAATATGCCCAGGTGTTTTCTTAGGAACCTTAGCGGCACTACGGCAAACAAAGCCATGCTGGCAAAACCAAACACAGACCAGGCAAGCTGCCTTACCACAAAATAATACTTTTTGTTAAAAAGTCTCTCGGCAGTGTCAGGAGTTGACACAAAAAGAGTGAACATGCCAAGTCCCCAGAGCAAAAGCACGGAAACTATAAAAACTGCGTCACTCTTTTTCTGAACTTCTCCAGAGCGTCCCGGGAAAAACCTAAAGTCAGACATAGCTTCACACGCCTCCATTTCCCGTCAAAACGGAGGTTACGCGCTCCATTGCCATGCCCCGGCTGCCCTTTACAAGGACAACGGCCTTTCCGCCATGGGCAGAGGCAAAGTCAAGGACGTCCTTTCCAGCTTTTTCCATTACGCCGGTATCAGCACCGTCCTTTTCGTTGCCCGCAAAATATTCTATCTTTGCGCCAAGATTTTTCTCTTTTGCTATTTCAAGCGCCTTTGAATAAGCGGCATTCATCTCGTTGCCAATAAAAATAACCAGGGAAGAACCGCTTTTTGCAGCCTGGGCTCCAGTCTTTTCGTGTTCCTTGGCAGAATCATCCCCAAGTTCCTTCATGTCGCCAAGAACAAGAACCTTTGGCTCTTCCTCGCTGCCACCGTCAGCATTTTTTATTGAAGAAATGAATTCCACGGCTTTTTCCATGGAATCAGGATTTGCGTTGTAGCAGTCCTGGACAACCGTAAGACCAGAAAAATCTCCGCTTCCCCTAAGCACCTGGGTACGGCCAAAGACGCTCTTTACCGAATTGATTCCTTCCGCAATACCTTCTGCACCAATTCCAAGAAGCTTTGCAAGGGCAATGGCACCAAGGGCATCGCTGTAGTTGTATTTTCCAGGCAGGGCAAGAACGGCCTTCTTTCCGCCAATGCTAAGCTCCGTTCCGCCAAGGCCAAGGTCGCGAACAAATTCCACCTTGCAGGGATCATCCTCTTCCTGAATGGCATCCGGCCCGTAGAAGACCACGTTTCCGTCCACCTGGGAGGCAAGAAAGTCTGCAAAGTCATCATTCTTTGGAATAAAGGCTGTTCCAAAACCGTTAAAATGGGAGAAAACCTTTGACTTTTCCTCTGCAATCCTCTGCCTGCTTCCAAGAATACCAATATGGGCAGTTCCAATGTTGGTCACTATTGCAAAGCGGGGCTTTAGGACCGCCGCAATTTCTCCAATCTCGTCCCAGCGGTTCATTCCCATCTCAAAGATTCCGGCCGTATGTTCCTTCCTGATTTTGAATACAGAAAGCGGAAGCCCTGTCTCGCTGTTAAGGTTTCCTTCGTTTGTGATTACGTTGTACTTTTGCCTCAATATTGAAGCCGCAATTTCCTTGGTGGTAGTCTTTCCGGATGAACCCGTTACGCCAATCTTTATAAGGTCCGGGAATTTTTCAACATAGCGCCCTGCAATCTTCTGCAAAGCCGTTAGTGTATTCTGAACTCCAATAAAATATACATTTGGAGCCTTTAAAGAAATTTCAGTAAAGAATGAAGGGTCGGCCTCGTAATTCTTTAGGCATATAAGAACAGCACTTGCCCCCTTTTCCACTGCCTGGGGAATGTACTTGTGGCCGTCCTGCTTTTCGCCAATGAGGGGAACAAAAAGACTTCCCTGCACAACGCTGCGGCTGTCTGTCTGCACGGAGGCAAAGCAAAAGTCGCCACCTCCAAGAAGATGGATGCCATCTGCAGCGGAAATTACGTCTTCAAGGGCAAGAAGGCTTTCCTTGCCGTTTGTATTTGTGCCAGTCATTTTTTCTTTACGTCCTTCATCTCTACGCGAACTATCTCTTCCGAAAGGGCCTGCCTCATGCCAAGCTCCTCTTCGGCTATCTTTTCTATCCTGTCCGTGCCCGAAAGCACGCTTATGTCCGTAATAAGCTTTTTGTTCTGCTCAACCAGGTCTGCCTGCTTCTTTTCAAGGTCAAGCACCTGCTGCTTTAAGTCTGCATACTTTCTTGCCTGAACAGCATCAAGGATGAGCATTCCCGGTATGCAAAGGGCCACAAGGCATAAAAAAACTATCTTTACAATCGCCAGCGTCCTGCCCATTACAAAGCCTCCACCCCGTAAAGCCTTTCCTTTCCGGCATCACGGATTTTTCTAACCACACGCAGCTTAGCGCTTCTAGACGGTGAATTGGCCTTAACCTCTTCCTCGCTAGGCTCTACCGGCTTGCGTGTCAAAAGTTCAGCACAGGGACTTCCCCCGCAAGTACAAAAAGGAGCTTCCGGAGGACAAACGCACTGTTTTGCCAGGTTGCGGAAATAATTCTTTACAATCTTATCTTCCAGTGAGTGGAATGTGATTACTCCCATTTTTCCGCCGGCATTGAGAGTGTTGAATGCGTTGTGAATCGCCTCCGGAAGCCGTTTTAGTTCGCTGTTTACGCAAATGCGCAAAGCCTGGAACGTCCTGGTAGCCGGATGTATGGCTCCGTGGCGGTATTTAGCCGGAACACAGCCATAAATCAGGTCTGCCAGGACTTTTGTTGAAGAAATCCTCCCGATTTTACGTTCTTCAACTATAGCGGCTGCAATTCTACGGGAGAATTTTTCGTCTGAATATAGATAAATCATGTTTGCCAGTTGATCTTCCGGCATTGAATTTACTATATCTTCAGCACTTTCTCCTGCAGACGGATTAAGCCGCATATCAAGTTTTTCATCATGACGAAAGGAAAATCCCCTCCCACTCCGTTCATAGTGAAAAACACTAATACCTAAATCAAACAAAATAAGGTCGGGATGCCTCTCAAGCGGATAGTCAGCGTAAAATTCGTTGAACCAGCCGTTGTAAAAAGACATCCTTTCCCCAAAAGGGGCCAGGCGTTCGCGGGCACGGCCTTGTATCTGTGCGTCTGCGTCCACGCCTGTTATGCTGAGTGAGGGATATTTTGAAAGAAAGTTGAACGAATGCCCACCCTCTCCAAGCGTTGAGTCAATCATGAACGCATCTTTTTCAAAGCTTTCGCCCAAAGGAGAAAGGTATTCAAGAGATTCATTGAGCAACACTGGCGTATGGACAATTTCCACTTTTTTAACCCCGCACCGCACCCCCATGTTAGCGGAAAAGCCTTGGGCAGTCCGCAAAACAAGCAAAATACGGTTAGGCCGCACAAACCGCACATTGGCGGAGGCACGGCATCATAATAAGATGTCGCCAAAAGAAGCAGCAGCTTCTTCCAGTTCACTTTCGGTCTGAAGGTTATACCTTGAATAAGTCTCGGAATCCCACAATTCCATAAACTTACCCATTGCAAGGATGGCGCATTCACCGCCGCTCTTTAGCGAGGCATAATCCCTAAGACTCTGCGGGATAGAAAGTCGGCCTGATTTGTCAAATTCGACTTGCTGTGCGGGCGCTATAAAGTGCCGCATAATCTTGCGCTTTTGAGGATCAAACACTGAAGCCTGGCCCATTATCTTGGAATTCAGGCTTTCCCATTCTTCTGTCGTAAAAAGCATGAGACAGTGGTCAAGGCCCTGCGTAACGACGAGTTCATTCTTCTGCAATACATTGCGCAACTTGGCCGGAAAACTAATCCTGCCCTTTTCGTCGAGAGTATTGCGAAAGTCACCGCTAAGCATTTCCATTTCCACTGCTCACCACTTTTTCCCACTAATTCCCACTTAACTAACATTTTATCCCGAAATTTTTTAATGTCAACCAAAAAAAATGCCGATATTACAATTTTTCTTTTGCCGCCTGCAATTTTTACACTTAATATTTATAGTATATTTTTAAATAGCGTACTTATAGCGGACAGTCTTTATGACCACCACAAGTATTTTTACAATTGCAATATTAGAAAGGAAATTAATTTTCACAATATTTTCTTATGCAAAGCGACCGGAAATCAGTTTAGCGTGCAGCGGAAGGCAAAGCCGGCTGAAAACACGCATGGCTTGAAACTTCGTTGCGGGTACGGAGCGGAACGAACGAAGTGAGTTTTATTTCCTATTCCGCGACACCGCGGGTTTTCAGACGGATTTGCCTGGGAGCGGAACGCTAAACTGATTTCCATGCAATATTTGCAGCCGTTATTGAAGAACACTCAAATTTCCTTTATCATTGCAAAAAGACCATGATAAACACGCTGAATGAATCGCACCTTCACAAGACGCTAAAGACCCTCTATTCACTAGAAAACGAAGGCTGCCAGACGGAAGCCAAGGCCGGAAAGTACATAGCGGACATACTTACAAAAGAAGGAAACGTTATAGAAATACAGACCGGAAGCCTGGCCCACCTGGCGGCAAAAACAATGTATTTTTTTGAGCAAAAGCGCACTGTAACAGTGGTCTATCCCCTGGTAACCCAAAAATACATTCAGACGGAAGATGAGCAGGGAAAAATAATCCGCAAAAGAAAAAGCCCGGTAAAAAAGAACATATATTCAGTCTTTAGGGAACTAACCGCCCTCTGCCCCTTTCTTCTAAAGAGGAATTTCTACCTGCACGTGGTTGAAGTAAGCGTAACGGAAAAGAGAACTGCCACAAAAGAAAAGGTTCAGTCTGCAAACGGAAGGCGGCACTTCCTAAGGGACTGGATAAAAACAGGCAAAAACCTTGACTCAATAGAAAAAAAGCACGTCTTCCACGGAAAAAAGAGCTACACGGAGCTTCTTCCAAAGAATTTGAAGGAGGAATTTACCGTAACAGACCTTTACAATGCGGTAAAGCTTACGGAAAGCGGCGTAAAAAGAAATGAAATAAGCCTTATGGTCTGGGTGCTATGCAAGTTGGAACTTATAGAGTTTACAGAAAAGAAAGGCAGGACAAACTACTACAAAAAGAAATAGTCCGCCAAACCACGGTTGGTGCTTCGCAGCAGAGCTTCAAGCGGCCCGTCGAACCACGGTTGGTGCTTCGCAGCGTAGCTTCCAGCGGCTTGTCGAACCACGGTTGGTGAGCTTGTCGAACCACACAGCGGAGCTTCCAGCGGTCCTTCGACAGGCTCAGGAACCTCCAAACAAAAAAAACAGCCCCATAGCAAAGCTACAGGGCCATCCACATAAATATATTATGATGAAACCGGGCACTTGTCCGTACCCCAGAAGGGGCCTGCATCCCGCACAAAAAGCGCGGGACTAAGAAGCAGAAAACCTGCTATTACCAAGCGTCGCTCATGTCGTCTTCGTCTCTGTTTTCCATGTCGTACAAGTCTGTAACTGCACGAAGGTCATCAAAGTAGACGTAGTATGAACCGCGGGCTTCCATCGGGTTACAGTCAATGCGGAATCCTACAACGCGGAGACCAGGCTTGTCACCGTGGTATGCGCTCTGCTGGATAATTCCGTGCTCTGAATCTGGTGAAGGAGGAATTGCAGCCGTAATCTTTTTCCATCCGCTGAATTCGAGTGAACCCATCCAGATTTCAAAGTTGTGGCCAAAGTAATCCTGAACCAAGAGCCAAAGCTGGTGACCCATGTTGCGACCGCAAACCCAAACAGAAACAGTCTTTGTTACGCCTTCGATTGCGATTGGGCGGGCAGCTGTTACGAAGAAAGAGTTTACACCGCGGCGGAAGAATTCAGTCTTTACACCGAATACCTTTGTATCAGTCATTTCCTGGCTGTTTGCATCGTTCAACGGCTCTTTTGCAAGAGGGCTACCGTCAAAGAGGCGACCAGAAATAACACCGTAGTCAGAAGAGATGTGTACGTTCCATGCACCTTCGCGCTCAAAGCGGTCAACGCTTACTTCGCGGAGTGCCTGGCGTGCACTGTCGTTACCAATAGCAGATGCATCTGGTTCGGCAACACTTACTGAGCCGGACTGTGCAAATGCAGCACCGGCAAAAAGAACTGCCGCTGCAAGAATTGTCAAATGTAATTTTTTCATATTAATTCACCGCCTTTCTTATTTTGCCTTAGCAGCTTCTTCTTTTTCAAATGCATCTTTGAGCTCATAACCGTCGTAGATGTTAGACAATGTGTTTGTCGTATACTTGAGCTGGTCAAAGAAGATAACGTAGTTATCAACAGCTGCAGTTACATCTGTGCGGATTCTGAATCCAACGAATGTCATGTCTGGACGGCCAGAGCGGATATATGAGTGCTGGCGGATCCATGTAGGAATGTTAAGAACGATGTTCCTCCATCCCTGGAAGTGGAGGCTTCCTGCCTTAAGCACATGAACGCGGCCGTCTGCATCGCGGACGAGAACTTCAAGCTTGTAGTTGTAGTTTGCACCCCATACCCAGAAGTCCATCTGAGTTACTGTTCCTACGAAAGGAATTTCATGAAGGTTGCCTTCTGCATCCTGGGGGAAAACTTCAAACCAGTTGTCACCCTTGCGGTCAAATGCAATCTTTGTGCCAAGAACGAGACCTTCGGGATCTCCTTCCTTGTGGTATGCGCGCAAAGAATTCGGCATTGCTTCGAATGTTTTTACGATGGGATAACCTTCAGCTACAAAACGGCTGGCTCTAGCACCCCATGACCAATCCTGTTGTTCATCGAAATTATCGATAACAATTGTCTCTACAGCCTTTGCACTTGGTTGAGCAACTGCAGGAAGGCAGAATGCAAGCGCAAGAAGGCCGCCTAAAATGACTACGCCCTTTTTCATTCAAATCTCCTTGAATTTAAGCTTTCCCTGTTTTTTAAAAATACATGGAAGTAACTTTCTTTAAATATCGGCATGAAAGGCCCGAAAGTTTAGCGTTTTCTTTTTCCCGAAGACGCTAGCCAACCCTTCATGTAGTTTATTATATTTCGATAATTGCTCTTTGTCAAACGTTTTAATAAATGGGATTCCAAATTTTTTAAGGTATTGTAAACACAAGGCTTTTTTTCTTCTCTGGAGCACACTTTATGGTAAAACTGTGTTCTGCCCTACGGTGCAGTTCAGACTTCTTTGCATTCCCCGCTTTGCAGGGTTCCGGCTTTTGCCTCCATTGCCTGCGGCAACCGCTGCGCGGCCCTTCCAATCGGGGCTAGGCTCTGTTTGCAAAAGTCCGTAACAATTCGAGTTTTGAACCAGACCTGTCATTGTCGGGCTTGACGTGAGCAATCTTTCAAAGCGGATTATCGGGTCTAGCCCGATAATGACACATTCCTTGCTAAAAACTAGGCATTTCGACAGGTTCAATGACCATACTAACTAGGCTAAATGACCGCACAAACAGGCTTAATAGCCGTACATATCAAATATTTGGTAGAGCAAACAAAGGCACGGCAGGGATTGGAGGGGCGCGGAACGCGTTGCCAAAGGCAATGGAGCCGAGAGGCGGAACCCCGCAAAGCCCCTGGCAAAAAAAAGCGCCGCAAGAAAAAAGTGAGAATTTGCAAGGCAAGACTCCCTTTGCACCCCCAAAAATCCCCCAAAAAGCCTTGAATTTTTACTTGAAAAGTCTTATTCTTGTTACTGAAATCTATGTCAATAGATGAAAACCGATTTTTCAATCAGGAGCAATTATGGTAAGTTACAAAGAACTTGGCCTGGTGAACACAAAAGATATGTTCGCAAAAGCAATGAAAGGCGGATATGCCATCCCGGCATTCAACTTTAACAACATGGAGCAGATGCAGGCTATCATCATGGCTTGTGTTGAGGTAAAGTCACCTGTTATCCTTCAGGTTTCAAAGGGTGCTCGCGCTTATGCAAACGCAAACATCCTCCGCAACATGGCCCGCGGTGCAGTTGAATATGCACACGAGCTTGGCTGCGACATTCCGATCGTTCTCCACCTTGACCACGGTCCAAACTTTGAGGTTGCAAAGGACTGCATCGACAACGGTTTCTCTTCCGTAATGATCGACGGTTCTGCCCTTCCCTACGACGAGAACGTTGCCCTTACAAAGAAGGTTGTTGAATACGCCCACAAATACGACGTTACTGTAGAAGCTGAGCTTGGCGTTCTTGGCGGTGTTGAAGATGACGTTTCCGCAGAAGAAAGCAAGTACACAAAGCCTGAGGAAGTTATTGACTTTACTTCTAAGACTGGCTGTGACTCTCTTGCAATTTCCATCGGTACTTCACATGGCCGCTGCAAGTTTACACCTGCACAGTGTAAACGCACACCGGACGGAGTTCTTATTCCTCCGCCACTGGCATTCGACGTTCTTGAAGCCATCGAAAAGAAGCTTCCTGGATTCCCGATCGTTCTCCACGGTTCTTCATCCGTACCTGTAGAATATGTAAAGATCATCGAGCAGTACGGTGGAAAGATTCCGGATTCTGTTGGTATTCCGGAAGAACAGCTCCGCAAGGCTGCAAAATCTGCTGTTTGCAAGATTAACATTGACTCTGACGGCCGCCTCGCTATGACAGCAGCTATCCGTCGCCACCTTGCAGAAAACCCAGGCGACTTTGACCCACGCCAGTACCTTACTCCAGCCCGCGAAGAGCTTAAGAAGATGTACATGCACAAGTGCGTTAACGTTCTTGGTTCTGCAGGACACGCATTGGACTAGGATTCTAAAGTCAGCATGACTTGAAACAAGGCACGGCTCTAACAAGGGCCGTGTTTTTTTTGGCTAAATTGACTGCGAATTTGGCTGCTAACAGATGCTGCTTTGCGCAAGATACATTGCATTTGCTAACACGCCAGCCCAGCCGACACAGCCAACAGGCGATGCTTTGCGCAAGATACATTTTTTCTGCTAACAGGCGCTGCTTTGCGCAAGATACATTTTTCTGCTAACAGACGCCACCCTGCGCAAGATACAGTGCATTTGCTAACACGCACCGGGAATCTTTTACAGACACGCCCCGCAAACGCAAGCCGACACTCTGAACCGCTAACCGGTCACACTGAGCTTGACTCAGGGTCTGTCCCCCCCAGCTGCCACCGCAAGCACCCGCCGCTCCGCAAAAGAAGCATGCCCCCGCCAACTCACCCAACCCCGCAACCGCTAACACGCGCCGCTTTGCAAAAAGCAACATGCCCCCGCTTGCTTGCCCGCCAGCCGCCACCGCAAGCACCCGCCGCTCCGCAAAAGAAGCATGCCCCTGCTTACTTGCCCACAGCTGCAACCGCTAACACCCGCCGCCCTGCAAAAGAAGCATGCCCCCGCAAACTCACCCAAACCCGCCACCGCAAACACCCGCTGCTCCGCAAAAGCAACATGCCCCCGCTTGCTTGCCCAAACCCGCAACCCCCAAGACAAAAAAAATCCCGGCAGCAAAAACCACCGGGAAAAGTCAAACGCCAGCCGTCCAAAAAGAACGGCCGCCTAAAAAAATTACTCGTTAACAGCAGCAGGAGTCTCTGCACCAGCATCAATTGCAGCCTGTGCAGCCTCAAGCTCCTTAGCATCGCGCTTCTCGCAGAACTTGCAGATTGTGCCCTTTCCAGCATCAATAGCTTCCTGTGCAGTACCATTCACAAGAGTCTCTGAGCGGTCAAGAGCCTGGCAGTCATCGTGAGTATGGAATTTCTTACCATGCTCTGTCCAGTAAACGCTCTGTCCGCGTGTAGCAGCCTCAACAGCTTCCTGTGAAATAGGATTCCAGTCATAGCTTGCAAGACCAGAAATTGCAAGGAAAATAGCCGCAACAACAGTACCAACAGCCTTTGTCTTCTTGTCAGCGTCCTTGTTTGTAAGAAGCAGAACAATAAACGGAATAAATGCAACAGCCGCAACAATAACGCCCATGTTGTTCCACAGCCAGAACTTAAGGGCATTCTTCTGAGAAGCCGGGTCAATGTGGTTAGCCTTCTTCCAGAACTGAGAACCAACGATTACACAAACCATGTCAAGAACAAGAGCCGCAATACCCTTGTGCAAAGGCTGAATCTTCGGAAGGATAAGAAGCTTTTCAAGAATCAGCGCAATAGCAAGCACTTCAAATGCCAAAGCCGCAATCCAAAAGAGTACCGCGCCAATGCGAAGACCAGTTGCGTTTCCGGACTTCACGCCAGCCGCAGCCGATGCCGCAGGACGTGGCTTTCCTGTAATATCCGCGCCAGTTGATGCAGACACGATTTTGTGTTCTTTCTTTTCTGCCATAAAAAACTCCTAAAAACCCCATAAACAGAGGCAAAAATATTCGGCAAAGCCATCTCTAACTTAAGCCTGTATACATATAATACACCATAAAGCGCGATTGTTCAATAATAGACCTTCAATAAGCCATCTTTTTTGGACGGTACCTCAATCCGCTCTACCATCTTACTCCCCCTCTAACCCGACCGAACAGGCCTCTGCGCCACCGCCCTTCCGCCCTTCGGTAACCCTCATCCCGCTGCGCGGGACTAAAGGGGCTCCACGGCGGCGTACGTTGGCAAGAAAGAGTTGTGTTTTTCCTTACCCTTTGTCCCAATAACTGTAAAAGGCAAGTGCAGATTTTCAAGAATTGTGATGTAGAAATATGTCAAGAAAGCACTGGAATGGAGGCAGGAAACGTGGCAAAAAAGCATTTGCGCGGAGCGAGCGAAGCGAGTCAGATACCTTGTATCTGCGCTTGGGGTTGTAAACAACCCTTGCTTTTTTGACGCGGTTTCAGCCGGGAATGGAAGTGCTTTCGTGTTAACATTTGCATTTATTTTACTTTGCATTAAGTTTTGCACTTGCCTTCTAAAAAAAACTTGATTTTCTCCTAAATTGCCGTATAATATAGAATAGAGTTGTTCTACAAAAAGGAGTTCACCATGAAAAAAAACGTCCTTACATTCCTATTGGCCACCGCAGCACCCCTCCTCCTTTTGCTTACACCGTCATGTTCTGGCCTTGTATCTCCATCCGTTCCGGACTCCCCGGCAGACTCAGACTCCCAAAAATACACCCTAAGCGGAAGCTTTTCCATGCCAAGCACAAGTGCAGCCCCGGCAGAACTTTATACATTCAACTCAAACCCACGCAACGCCATACCAGACATACCTGACCTTATATACACCGTGAAAGCAGTAAGAACCTCCGACGGCTATACGAAAACAACATCATCAGACGGCTCAACCTACACATTCACAGACCTGACCGCAGGCACCTGGCGAATCACCGCATACGCAAAGAAAAGCAACGGAACCCTGGTCATGCAAAGTGGAACCAAGCCCGTAACCCTTTCCAATGCAACCCCGGCCGCAAACGAAAGCCTTGCCATGGGACCTGCAAGCGGCACTGGAGGCATAGACATTGCTGTAAGCTGGGCAGCAGACAGCAAAATAGGCTACTGCACATGGGCATTCAGCGGAATTACAAATTCTGGCAACAACACAAACTCTTCATTTAATATAACAGCCGAGTCCATTCCTTCGGGAACATACGCGCTTACCCTAGACTTTTACACATCAGACACAAACGCTACCAATGGCGCAAAGCCAATTTACTCCTGCACAGAATACGTTTCAGTCTACCCCGGGCTTACAACTGACAGCTGGGCTGCATCAACAGCACCCCACATTGACTCAGACGGAAACTTTAGCGTAACAAAGGAATGCGTAGAAACCTTCGTCTACAGAAAAATCTACGTAAAGCAAGGCGCAGACGACAGCACTGCAACAGGAACCTCCGAACGCCCCTTCCCCACAATAGAAAAAGCCATGGAACGCCTAACGGAAGCCGCAAGCAAAGGAATCCGGTCGGGAGAAATAAGCGCAGAAACCCCATGGGAACTGCACGTTACTGGAACCCCAACCGCCCCCACGAGCAACATAACCGGCAATGCCATTATAGACGTAAATAGCACCATCGGCCACCTTGCAATCATTGGAGAAGGAAGCGGAGCTACAATAGACGCAAACTCAAAGGGTAGAATTGTGTACGTGAGCGGAGGCGCAAGTGTAACCATGCAAGATGTCACCCTGACAAATGGAAGCAGCGATATAGGAGGTGCCGTCTATATTGATGACGGAACCTTCACCATGGAAAGCGGCACAATTACCGGCAACTCGGTCTCTGACTGCGGTGGAGGAGTTTTCGTTTCAACGGCGGAAACATTTGTCATGAACGGTGGAACAATAATAAACAACTCCGCTACAAACAATGAAGGAAGCGGTGGCGGTGGTGTGTACACCAACGGAAACTTTACAATGAATAGCGGCACCATCACGGAAAACTTAGCCACAAAAGGAAATGGAGTCGCCGTTGCGGATGACGGAATCTTTACCATGAACGGAGGAACAATAACCGCAAACACATACAGACTAGCACAAAAAGGCGGAGGTGTCTATTGTAGTGGCAGCTTCACCATGGCAGGCGGAACAATCAGCGGCAACAAGGCAAAAATATATGGTGGTGGTGTACACAACGAAGATGGAACATTCATACTGACCGACGGAACCATCAGTGGTAACAAGGTTGAAAAAACAAATAGAGACGATGCCGGCATTGGCGGTGGTGTGTACAACAAAGGAACATTCACAATGGATGGCGGAACCATCAGCGGCAACCAGGCAGTCGGCTTCAATAACGTACACGGAGACGCTCCTGGCGGTGGTGTATACAACGAAGGAACATTCACAATGAATGACGGAACCATCAGCGGCAACAAGTCCAGAGATTCAGGCGGAGGTGTTTACAACAGCGCAGGCCACTCGTTTACAATGAAAGGTGGAAACATCAGTGGCAACGGAATAATAGAAGACTCGGCTATCAGCTCCTGGGGTGGCGGCGTTTGTAACAATGGAACCTTCACAATGACAGGTGGCAACATAAGCAGTAACACCGTTTCAAGCAACAGTAGCACTTGTTGGGGTGGCGGTGTCTGCATTATAGGTGGTGGCACCTTTGATATGCAGAACGGCACAATCACCGGCAACACAGTAAAAGATGGGGGCAGCGGCTCTGGCGTATACGTACACGGAAGTGCCACTTTCAAAATGAAGGGAAATGCAAGAGTCGCCCCTTCCAACAACGTCTATCTGTGTTCCGGCCGTAAAATAACCATAAGCGGCGACATAACAGCAGAAAGTCCCGCCGCAACAATCACACCAGAAATCTGCAAAGTGAAAGTAACGGTACTTACACAAGCGTCACCCAACTTGCTTCGCAGAAACCACGAAAAATTTGCAGTTTCAGATTCAACTTGCACAATAGACACAGACGGCAATATTTGGAAAACCAGCCTGGCAAGCCTAACCCAGGCAGACATGGAAGTACTCATAGCCGACAGTAGTGCAAAAGACTCTTCCTACACAATAATGACCCTCGTTTCGAGCGAACGCGGATCAAAGCAATGGAGGCACATGATAGGAACAAAATATGTAGTAAAGACAACAGCAGGCCGTTACTGCACGCTGGAAATAACAGGCATTTCGGACGATAACGTATGGGTCCATACAAAAGTAAGGCCTGCAGGAGAAACAACCGTTCATTCCTGGTCTTTCTTTGGGGATAATTCAGACATTGATGCTGCACTGGGGGTCGTAGAATCCGGTAGGCAAACCGCAAAAAACGACATCCATGTTGACAACGGAACACCAAATAGCACCGCAAAATTCTACATCATGGACTATGTATACACCCCGTAACCCTTGCGCTAAAAAACGTCACGCCGTCACCCCGAGCTTGACTCAGCATCTGTATAAGTCCTAGCGCCACCTTCCACAGATTCCGAATCAAGTTCGGAATGACATGCTTCATTCGGAATGACAGGCTTCATCCAAGACGACAGAAAAGTGTTCAGCATAAAGGGGGTCTTAGGGGGACTCCCCCTAGGAGAAGGGGTAGCGACCAACGAAGTGGGCGCGAGGGGAAGACCTTCCCCCTTGTATTTGCACAGAGTTGAATAAATTTAATTTTTATGCTATCGTAGCGTCATGTATTTATTTTTGATTTTGATTATTCCGCTTTTTGCAGGCGCTGTTGTCGCACTAGACAAAAACTATACATTCAGAAACTTTGTTCCACAGGCGGTTGCAGCCCTTTTGCTTGCCACTGTAATCTGCTGCATAAAGGAATTCTTCATTTATTCCCACCACCTCTGGATTGACTCGGTTGCACAAAATTTCATGCAGCTCTTCCTGAACAACATACTGCTTCCTGTCCTAATCCTTGGAATCCTTCACTTTGTACTTGTCAAGGACGACGCAAACTACAAGGCAGCATCATTATTTGCCTTACTTGCAATGTTCTACGCAGTCTTAATTCCATACGAAATAATTTCCTCCATGGAAAGGCACTCAAAGTTTCTTCTATTATATAAGCCAATTCTCTTCGCAGGATTCAGCCTTTTGGCAAGCACCTTCTTCCGCTTTGCAGCATCCGCAAAAAAATCAATGCGCATACAGCTTTTCATAGCGGCCGCAATTCTTTCCCTGGGAGCTGGCATTATCCCTCCGCTTTTGGAAACATACAGGTACTTCAACGGAGAGTCTTTCCTCTTGTACGCACTTTCACTTGCATACACAGGCTTTGCCCTGGCATTATTTCTTATAAAAAACATAAAAAAACAAGACATCGACTAGACAAAGTTCCCTATTTTCTGCTAAAATATTCTATATGCTATTACAAGTGTCTACAGACACGTAGGAGGATCGTTGGCAGACAATAAGGGAATGCGCGTAAACGAGCAAATTCGTGTGCGCGAAATTAGGCTCATTGATGATGAAGGTGAACAGAAGGGCATTGTACCTACGCTGGAAGCCCTCAAAATGGCAAGAGACAGGGATTTGGATCTTGTTGAAGTCTCTCCCAACGCTAATCCGCCGGTTTGCAAGATACTGGACTTTGGAAAGTACCGGTTTGAACAGGAGAAAAAACTCCGTGACTCCAAGAAAAACCAGAAGGTGCTCAAGTTAAAGGAAATTCGCATGCAGCCAAAAATCGGCTCAGGCGACCTTGACACAAAGGCAAAGCATGTACAGGAATTCTTAGACGAGGGCGACAAGGTAAAAGTAACCATCCGTTTCCGCGGAAGGGAACTTGCCCACACAGAACTCGGCTTTGACGTCCTAAAAGAGGTTGAAAAGAGACTTACCCCCGGCTCCTTTGCCATAGAAAAAGCTCCCGCTATGGACGGAAAGTTTATGTCTATGACACTCAGCTCAAAAGTCAAAAAGTAGAGGTTTTAATTATGCCTAAGATGAAGACAAAGAAATCCTCAGCAAAGAGGTTTCACCTTACAGGTTCTGGTAAGGTAAAGTACAAGAAGATGAATCTTCGCCATATTTTGACAAAGAGATCACCTAAACGCAAGAGAAACTTGCGCCACGCAGGCCTTCTTTCTGAAGACTCAGCAAGAAGAATCCGCAAACAGCAGCTTCCGTACGGTTGATGCATTAATTTTTAGGAGATACTTATGTCAAGAGCAGTTGATGGTTCAAAAAGAAAAAACCGCCGTGCAAAAATCTTAAAGCTTGCAAAGGGCTTTTACGGCGACAGAAAATCAAACTACAAGGCCGCTAAAGACGCTGTTGTAAAGGCACTCGACCATGCGTACTCAGGACGCAAGGAAAAGAAGAGACAGTACCGCTCACTGTGGATTGCTCGTATTAACGCAGCAGTACGCGATGAAGGTCTTTCATACAGCCGCTTTATCAACGGACTTGCAAAGGCTGGAGTTACTCTTAACCGCAAGGCTTTGAGCAACATGGCTATTGAAGATCCTGCAGCATTCAAGGCTGTAATCGAAGTAGCAAAGAAAGCCTTAGAAGCCTAAGCTTTTTAGGAGCAGTTTATGATTACACTCGATCAAGTTTTGTTATTGCAGAAAAAAGTAGAGACAGCTGTAGAAAAAATCAAGGGTCTTACATCCGAGATTGAACAGCTTAAGGCAGACAACGATGCTTTGCGTAGCAAATGCACAGAGCTTACAAAAGCGTTGACTGACAAAACGGAGTTTGTTTCTACACTTGAATCTGAACAGGACAAGATCGAGTCTACAATCCTGCATGCGCTGAACCAGCTGGACATTGTGGAAAATTCCATCCTGAACAGCGGTTCTGCCGTACAGGATTCAGTTTCTGGCCAGCAGCCAGACTCCCCTTCAGAAAATCAGAGCCAAGAAGAAGTGGAAGAAGAAGAAAAGGTAGTTGACTACTCTTCCAACAATGGCGAGACAGACCTCATTGAGCAGGAATCAGAGGCAATGCGCAGCAACGACCAGGCCCAGCAGCCGAGACTCCACAACGCCGCAGAAGCCTATGTTCACCAGAGTTCTTCTATGGAAAGACCAGAATCCAACGAAGACGTATCGCTTTTTGGCGACGAGCACAATTCAGCAGATGCAAATTCATCAGAAGCAAATTCATCAGAAGAAAATCCGTCTGAACAGAAAAATTCTATAAATTCAGAATTTGACATATTTTAGCATTAGCGGGGATTGCCATGGGAAAACTTCGTATTGATGTACTAGGTGCTTCTTTTGCAGTTCAGGCTAATGAAAACGATGAATACTTAAAGAAACTACTTTCCTACTACAGGCAAATAACAGACGCAATCCAAGGTTCCGCACGGGTGGGTGACCCATTGCAGACAAGCATTCTGGCAGGCCTTACCCTTGTGGACGAGCTATACAAGTCAAAAAAGCAAAACTATTCATACGACAAGGTAATCCATGACGACGAAGCGGAAAGAATCGCCATGGAAATGATAGAAAAAATAGACGAAGTGCTGGATGCCGATGGAAGTTCAGCAGAATAGCCAAAACTCCCCCTCAGAACAAATGCGGATTTGGGTGGATGCAGACTCCTTCCCTGCCCCCGCAAAGAAAACCCTTTTAAAGGCAGCAAAGAGGCGGGAAATTCCCCTTACTTTTGTTGCAAACCGTCCAATCCCCTTTGGTGTGGAAAGCCCCCTTTTTACAATGCAGGTATGCCCCAACACTCCGGGTGCAGCGGACGACTTTATAGCAGAAAATGCAAGAACAGGAGACCTAGTGGCAACCAGGGACATTCCCCTTGCCAAGAGGCTGGTAGAAAAAGGTGTGGCTGCAATAAACGACCGTGGCGTTGAATTCAACAGGGAAAACGTGGACACAATGCTAAAGGAAAGGGAGCTTAGCATACAGTGGGCAAACCTTGGCATAAGCACAGGCGGCAAAAAGACATCCTACGGAAAAAAAGAAGCCCACGACTTTGCCTGCTGCATGGACAGGGTTCTTGAAAGGCTTTCACGGCTGTAACCGGCTTCCAAGTCTGTAACCTTTGCCACATAAAGGCATTTTAAAGTTGACAGTTTTTTTATTTAACATATAGAATATTAGGTTGAAAGTCGAGTTTTTGGCACAAGCCGTGTCATTATCGGGCTCGACCCGATAATCTGCTTTAAAAGATTCCCGGGTCAAGCCCGAGAATGACATGCATTTGTAGAACTCAAAATTGCCCACATTAGAAAGTCTGGAGGTGTATATGAAGAATTTTTTTAAAGTGGCACTTATTTTTACTGTTCTTTTCCTTTTTTCTGCCTCCATCTGGGCACAGCCGGCAAAAAAAATCGCAGCTTCATTCAAGAACACGGGCGGAAGCGGAATTTACCAGCTGTTTTTCTACACAGACCAGAGCGGAAAAATCTACTTTGTGGAAGAAGGCCAAGACTACACGGGAACATTTACCTACGTACTTGATTCCGGAAACTTTGACAACGGAATTGTCGTGCTTACAACGGACGGAAAGTCATACTCCATAGACATAGAGAACGGCAAGTGCACGGTAGACGGTGTTGCAATGAAGCGCCAGTAAAAGATGCGCAAGCCGGGTCAATATTAAGCCTAGCCGGGATTGGAGGGGGCACGGGGTTGCCTGCAACCCCAAGTGCGTGCGCAGCACCGGCCGCGAGGGCAAGCCCCGGAAAGCCCGTAATAAATGGCATCCCGAAGGGGCAGTTCACCAAAAAAGGCTGCTCCAAATAAAAAAGAAAAAACTATTCCTCTGGCGTAAGGCTCTTGTTTATTGCCTCCAGGCGATTTCTTATCTGAACAAAGGCATCCACAAGGTCGGGGTCAAACTGCTTTCCACGCTCATTCTGAATCTCTTCAAAGGTCATGTCGGCAGTCCACTCCTTTTTGTAAGAACGCATGTGGCGGAGGGCATCGTAAACGTCTGCCACGGCAACAATGCGGGCCGCAAGAGGAATGTCCTCGCCCTTAAAAATCTGCGTTACCGGCGGAACTGGGGTTCCCGGCTCAAAGGACATGTAGTCTTCAAAGCGTCCAGGATAGCCTTTTGCGCCTCCGTCCCAGCGGTCGTGGTGGTGCAGGCACACGTCGCGGGCCATTGCGTCCAGCTCGCTTTCTACCGGGGTAAAGATTTGGGCTCCAATACAGGTGTGACCCTTCATTATTGACCTTTCCTCGTCGGTGAGGGGGCCGTTTTTCTTTAGGATTACGTCCGGAATTGCAACTTTTCCAACGTCGTGGCACTTTGCCGCAAGCTTTAAGGTGTCGCGGAATTTTTCGCGTTCCTTCTGCGGAATGTTCTTGTTTGAGGCGTAGCGGTCGTAAATTTCCACGGAGAAGCTAGAAACGCGCTCTACGTGGGCACCGGTTTCCTTTGGGTCGCGGTAGCCCGCCATGCGGATCAAGCGTTCGATGAGCTGCTTTGTAAGGTAGGCATATTCGTAAATCTGTCCAAGGGAAGACGCAAAGTGGGAGATATAGAATTCAGAGTCGGTGTCGAAGGGGATTATGTTGCCCTCGCTGTCTGCCGCGTTTATTATTTGCAGTACGCCCAGTACGCGCCCGTTGGTCATGGTGAGCGGGAAAGTTAGCATGGACTTTGTGCGGTAGGAAGTGGCAAGGTCGCTGAGCTGGTTAAAGTTGTAGGGCCTTGGCTTGGTCTTTTCCTTGTCTATGAATTCGTCCATATTGTAGACGTCTGGTATGTTTATGATTGTCTTGTTTAGGGCACAGTAGCCGGAAATGGACTGGGAGGTAGCCGTCATCTTGAAGGAGGAGAAAGGAAGCTTTTCTCCCTTTGCAAGGCGGTTCTGCAGGGTCTTGTTCACGCTGTAACGGATTGTAAGGTCAGAAGAGCTTTCGTCAAAGGAATATATTGAGCCCGCGTCCGCATTTACAATCTCGCAAGCCGCAACAAGGATGTTCTCCAAAAGAATGTCTTCATCCTTTATTTCGCTAAGACGCTTTTCTATTTCTGCTATCTGCTGAAGTTTCTGCTCATGGGTTCCATCGTTTAACATATTTTATTCCCTAACAATACCTTAATTCTAAAACAAAACAGGATATTTTACAAGATAGGTATCGGCCTAAAAATTGCATTTTTTTATGCAGGAAAAATACAGGGGGCCGCAGCCAAAAGCAGTGTCAGGCAGTATGTGGAAGCCAAATTCCGTCCTTTCTGCTCGGGAAAAGACTTCCTCAAGCGAAAATCCGCATTCGGGCATCTTTGCAAAGGGCAAAAGCTTCTGCACGTTGCGCTCAAAGATTTTTTTTACATCTTCCGTAGAAAGAAAGTGCGCATCCGCAAACTTTTTCTTTAGTCTTGCCACTACGCCGTCGTTTTCCTGGGGGTTCAGGGCGCATGTTGCGTAGACAAGGTAGCCGCCTTCCCTTAGAATCCTCCATGCGCTGGAAAGAAGGGCCCACTGCTCTACGGAAAGCCCCTTTATTCTTGCAGGAGACCAGATGTCAAGGTATTTTTTGTCGGAAAGAACGTGCCTTTCGCTTGAACACGGTGCGTCCAGGAAAATTGCGTCAAAGTGTTCTGGAAAAGATGCTTGGGCTGAGGCTGAAGGTGAATGGTCTGAATGTGAGGCAGAGGATGCCGCCGAGACTGCCGCCGGGGATTTTTTTTCTCTCCGCCCCCAAAGGGAAGCATCCGAGCAGGAAGTGTGGATTCGGGACGAAAGCTCTTTTCGTAAGGTTTTCTCCACCACAGCGTCAAGCCTTTTCTTTCTTGCGGGTGAGCGTTCGTTTGAATAAAGCACCGCCTCTTTTTCCATGCAGGAGGCTATTACAAGAGTCTTTCCACCCGGAGCGGCACAAAGGTCTGCAATGCAAAAGTCTGCACCATCGACATCGTCATCCACATCGTCACCAGGCCGTGAAGTGTCAAGGCAAAGGGCAGCACACACGCTTGCAGGGTCCAAAAAATAAGGCTTTTCGCCGCCAAGGGAAAGCTCAAGGTAGCAGGCTTCAGCAAAGAGGGCTTCTTTTAGCAAGGGCCAGCGGTTTTCAAAAAGACCTCCGTAGTAGGAGTCAAAGCCATCCGCTCCCAAAAGCTTTTCTTTTTTTAGAGACTGCTTCATCAGGGCTCCCCCGAAACAAAGTATTTTTTAAAGAAAGCCCTGCCCTTCTCCTTAAAGGCATTGAATTCTTCTATCCGCCCCGCAGACGGAGCAGCTTTATTTTTAGCGGAAGCAAGGGAAGGAATGCAGACTTTATAAGAACCGCCATCCTTTTTCATCTCCAAAAGACCGCAGCTTATCTTGTACTCAAGGACCTTTTTTTCCGCAGCCCTAAGTTTTTTTGCAAATTCCTTGTCCTCAGAAGCATGTTTTAAAAGCCCCCTCGCAACAGGGGCAAATTTCTTTTCGCTAAGCATGATTACGTGGACGCCAGCCTCTATTGCCTGAACAGCGGCATCCTCAGGCGGAAAACCGTTATCTGCAAGGGCACCCATAAAAATGTCGTCGCTCATCACAAGCCCCGTAAAGCCCATTTTTTCTTTAAGCACGTCAGTAACCCAAAAGGAACTAAGGCATGCCGGTGTCTTTGCATCCCCCCTGCCGCCAACACTTCCAGAAAGCCTTGCGTGTGACATAAGAACGCAGGAAGGACGCGCTGTAAGGATAAAGGCAAATGGAGAAAGAAAAAGCGAGTCAAGCTCACTGTCTGAACAGACAATTTCTGGTAAGCCCGTATGGGGATCGGTATTTGCGTTTCCGGGAAAATGCTTTAAAACCGTAGCAATGCCGTTTTGCTCGTAGGCACGGACACAGGCAGCGGAATAGACGGATGTTTTCACCGCAGAACCAAAAGTGCGTGTCTGCAGCATGTCCCGGTTAAGGTCTGTCTCCGCCTCTGCAACCGGGGCAAGGTTCATGTTAAAGCCAAGGGATGCCAGCTGCCTAGCCTGCAAGCTGTAAAGTTCAAAGGCCTTGGAAGCAGAAATCCTTTTTGCCACAGTCTTTTGCGAGGGAAGCCTGCTTGCAATGTCGGAAAGGCGCGAAACATAGCCACCCTCCTGGTCAAGGGCAAGGTAGGGAGGAAGCAGATTGTGTATCCTGCAATAGTCATGAATCGAATCGATAAAAGAAGCAAGTTCTTGGGCAGTAGGCGCAATGTTAAATGAAAAAAAGAGGCAGCCTCCGGGAACAAGGGGCGGGTCAACTTCAAGCTGGGGGACAAGCGCACCCTCTGGCAAATATTGGGCAGCAGAGCGCGATTCCACCGCATAATAGCTTGAATTTCCTTCTATATTTACAAGAAAAAGCTGGGAAACAAGCTCCTCTTCGCTAAGGCTGTCCATAAAGGAATCCAAAGCCTCATCCTTTTTCTCGTTATATTGAATCTGCAAAAAAGCAGGAAGTGATTTGCGGCTTCCGGCAAACAAGACAAGCGGAAGAGCGGCAAAGACTAGTAGCAAGATTTTCTTCATGCAAAAGATTATAAACCAAATGCAGGCCACAGGGCAATAAGACGCAAAAACTTTTCAGACTCCATTTTGCTTACCAAACTGCAAAGCCTTTAGTTCCTCAACAGAAAGCTGCGTGTATTCAGAAATCCTTTCCAGAGGCAAATATCCGTCCTCAAGCATTTTTATTGCAGTTTCTTTGAGCCCCTCTTTACGCCCCTTTTCAACACCTTCCGCAATGCCCCTGTGATAGCTTAGCTGAACTTCCTGCTCCCAAGTCATAAACTGCTGCCTCCATTGCGCATTGTGGCGGGCAGACGTAACAAGCACGTCAAGGTCTTTTGTAAATGCAGACCCCGCACCGCCGCCACACAAAAATTTAAAGAATTCCCTTTCTTCCTCTGTAGGCATTATATCATATTTTTTTGCATTAAAAAAGATTTTATATGTTCCGTCATTCATTTTTATCCGGCTGTCGCTTGTACAGACATTCTGGAATGAATAGACAGGCAGACCGCAGCCAAAAATGTCATCCAGACACAAAAAGAGCACGTATGACTCAGGCAAACTGGAGTAAGGCTCACCTCGCTTCAAAGTATCTATGTCCATCAGAGCCTGGTAGTAGCGGGCACGCTTTGCAAGCTCCTTGGTATCCACATTCTGAAGCTCAATGTCAAACCTGCGGCCATCCGATTTTGTGTAGACATCAAGCCTAATCCCCTTTGAGTCAAAGTCCACCTCAAAGTCTGCCTCCCCGTAAGGCGGTTCAATCCGCTCAATCTCTATATGCAGCAGAATCTCAAGCAACCGTTTACACACAAGAGGATAATGCGTAAAAATTTTGTAAAACATAAAGCGGTTTGCAAGCGTTGCGTCTTCCCAAGAAGAACTCTGAATATAAACCATTAAAACCTCCGCAAAGTAAAAGTCGCAAAGCCCAAAAAGCAAAGTTCTCAAGCCCCCATATATATATTTGCTTTAAAAGTTCACAATCTGACACTTTCCAGTAAAAAAAGTCTATAAAAAATAAGAAAAACTCCCTGCCCCAAAAACGCCCTCCCTAAAAACGCTCTCCCCATCTTGACAGACAGCAAATTTTCATTCAGAATTCAATAATATGCACGGGTTAATATTAAACGGCAGCAAAAATGTGTTTGAAGTTGAATGCGAAGACGGACTCACACGCGACTGTTCAATAAAGGGCAAGGTTCTCAAGTCGGACAAGGATTATTACAATCCCATTGCGCCGGGAGACATCGTAGAACTGGAAGAGGCATCTCTGGAAGAAAAAAAAGGACGCATCATACGCGTACAGGAGCGCAGAAATGAATTTGTGCGCTGGAACATAAAGAAAAAGCTACCCCAGCTCATGGCCTGCAACCTTGACTACCTTCTTATCGTAACTACACCGGACGAACCGCCATTCAGGCCCCGCTTCATAGACAGGGCACTGGCACAAGCAGAAAACCAGAACATAACGCCTGTCATAGTCTGCAACAAGTACGACCTTGCAGCCGCCCAGGACGAAGAAGTACAGGAAAGGCTCAAAAACTGGGAAGACATAGGCTACAAGGTAATCCGCCTTAGCGCAAAAACCGGGGAAGGCATGGTAGAACTTGCATCCCTTTTGGAAAACCACCTTTCTGCCCTCGTAGGCCAAAGCGGGGTTGGAAAAAGCTCCATAATCAACGTACTGGACAACGACGTAGTACTAAAAACCGGAAGCCTAAGCCAAAAATACGGCCGCGGAAAACACACAACCACAAAAGGCTCGCTGATGCACATACAGATAGACGAAGCCCTAATCGGAGGAATAGTCGGAGCCTGCGCAGACATAATCGACACACCCGGAGTAAGGCGCTTCATCCTGCACGGAATAGACGCGGACGACCTGGCCCTCTACTTCCGCGACTTCAAGCCCTACCTTGGCAAATGCGCATTCGGAATGAGTTGCTCCCACATGCAGGAAAAAGGCTGCGCCATCACCCAAGCCGTAGAAGAAGGAAACATAAGCCCCCTCCGCTACGACAGCTGGAAGCGCATCTGCTCAGAAATGAAGAATGGAACCTGGGAAGACTGACTTTTTTATGACGGCTTATAATTGTTAAATATATGAAAAATAAAGAAGCAATAATTGAACGGCAAAAGGAATTTATTCAGGAGATAAAAAACAAAGTTTCTGATTTTATAAATTCAATCGACAAATCGGAAATCGAAACAATACTCCTTTCAGGGAGCCTTTCCCGAGGTGATTTTTTTTCCCCGAATTAAAGACGGCGGTGATATTGACGGAATGGTCGATTTAATCGTAATGCGCAAAAAAGGAAGCAGTATAAAAGCGGAGGATGTTTTTGGCCCGGACCAGGAACTGCCAATTCCTTTCCATTGCGTAAAAGTCAACAATTTGTGGTATGAAATTTTATTCACTGATTTTATTGATGCAGATACATTTACAAGCTACGATGAGCCAAAAAAATTTTCCGTATTGGAATCTCAGATTTTATATGATGCGAATGGTTCCTATAAAAATGAACTTGAAAAAATAAAGGAGTATGCAAGAGAAGATTTAAAGAACAGCCTGAACAATTCCTTGGGCTACATTCATTATCTTCTTTCAGATTACAAAAAAGACCGCTGGTACCGGCGTGACGCATTCATCCAGTTGCACGAAAACCTGAACACAGCAATCCGTGCAGGAATCCGCGCTTTATATTATTTGAACGGCTTTTATTCTCCAGCGGAAGACAGGGCAATTTATTATTCCCACAGCCTGCAAAAACTCCCGGAAAAATATGAAGAATTGATTGTGCAAGTCTGCAACCAAAAAACAGATTCAGAGGAAGATTATTTTAGGCGGGAAAAAATCTTCATGGACAATATCGTCGGCTTTATTGAAAATAAAGCTTCCGCTTCCTAGGGTTCAAAGCCTTTAGGAAGTGCCGCCCTTACAGCCATCACCTCTCCCGTAACAGGATGCGGAAACTCAAGGCATGATGCGTGAAGCATTATCCTTCCCCCAAGATCACTAAAGCCTTCCCTGCCGCCATAAAGACTGTCCCCAATAATGGGTATGCCCCTCTGCGAAAGATGAACCCTAATCTGGTGCGTCCTGCCTGTCATTGGAAAAGCGTCCACATAAAGCAAAGAATCTTTTTTTGCAGCAAGAAGAAAATGTGTCTTTGCAAACTGCCCGCCCCTTCCTTCTGCAAGCAGGCCTATCTTGCAGGCAGAACTTTTTGCGCTTATGCGGCCAATAAAATTCTCAGAGTCAAAAACTTCATTCGCTTTTAGACCTGCCAAAAATGCA
>Ga0310691_10000153_pt1 | contig 138986 bp, 125 predicted proteins | sample 176DNAGHGlowgp2_FD_203887 | JGI IMG/M metagenome (GOLD analysis project Ga0310691, IMG submission 203887) | Sheep rumen microbial communities from Palmerston North, Manawatu-Wanganui, New Zealand - 1766 DNA GHGlow gp2 (v2) (version 2) | ecosystem: Host-associated > Mammals > Digestive system... | reverse complement strand
CTATTGATTGTGCAATCATATCCATTCCTGTATCACCAAGCATAGGTGGTCTGTCTTTGTATGTTTTATATAATTCTTCGGGTATCTTGATTACTAATTCTATATCTGACATTATCTATTCCTCACTCTCTGTAAAAGCACCATATGAAGTGCCATATCTATAATGGTCATTATAATACTCTGCTGTTATTATATTGATTTCATGTATATCATCTATTCCCCAACTCCATGCCATAAATGGCTCTCTCTTGTATTTAAAGTTGATAAGAATTTTAATTATTTTATCTATTAGTTTCATTATTCCTCACTTTCTGCAATATCAATCATTGCATCCGTATATCCGCAGTTGTAACCTAGGTTGAAATCATTTTCCACGTCTGGAATTGACGGTGTGACGGATGGCAAATTTTCGACCGCTTCAAGACATCCATCAATAGCCTCAACACCTGCATTTCCCCAATCTAGCTTTTCTTCTTCGATAGCTTTTAAGGCTTCAGCTCTGCATATACAATCCTCGTAAGGCTGTTGCTCTTCAACCTCACAATTACACATTATTTTCTTATATGCCTCGTTGCTTATTTCACCGCACATATTCATTGAACCTATGAAATCGGCTTCCTGTTTTGTCATTCTTCCTAGCCTCATATAATCTTTCTATACAGCATCCTACATAATCTCTTTTTATTCCTGCTCACAGTAGATATATCACATTGCATCAGCTCCGCTATATTCTCTATCTTCTCATTTTCTTTATAATACAGATTAATTATCTGATAATATGGATCATAGCTAATATCACTTAATGCTCTATCTAGCTTCTTATTCCTCTTGGTATGGAAGTGCGAGCGGAGCATGTCTGATATATCTTTTTCAGCCATCTTATCAATATCATTGATTATCATTTGTCTCTTTGTTTCATGTACAACTCTTCTGGCTGTAGCTTCAATGAGATCTTTGATTTCTTTATCTGTCATACTCTCCTCCTTGCCCTTACGCGTGCGCGTGCGCGTAAAAAGTGCCAATAATTGCTAATTATATTTTCTTAGCTTCTCTAGCCTCTTCAATAGCTTTCCAGCACTCTCCTTTGCCATTCATAAAATCCCTGAATGTTTTAGGAATACCATATCCATATATATCATCAAGATTATCAAATATTTTAATATATGATTCAGATCTGCCATTTAGTTTCAAATCCCAATCCCAAACATCCTTGATAAGTGTCCTGTGTATTAATGCAAACATCATCTGATCTATCAGACTAGGCTTTGCTTTTTCCCATAAGTCATAATATGTCTGTCTTTCCTTATTCTCCATGCTTTGCCAGGTCTTCTTAGTCCAACTAAAGATAAGATCTTCCTTGCTAAACTGGCACCATTCTTCAGTTATATCATTCCATAATTTCTCACAGGTTTTTATTTCGTCTATTTCAACAGGTTCTCCATCCATACCTGTGCCTGCAATTATCTTCTTTTCCAGAATGGATGCTATTATCATCCTAAGTTTTATATCTATCTCTCGTTTACCTTCTTCAAGTCTCTTGCGAAGTTCTTTTCGCTTTCTCTTTTTGATTTCGTATTCAGATAGTTTTTCTCCATTTGGTAATGATTTATCTTTCTTTTCATAAACCTCTATTCTATATGGAACCCCATAATAGTTTTTGCATATTCTGTAATATACAGGCTTTTCCTTCGTACTCTTATGGATATTAAGTTTCTTAGGAAGCTTACATTTTGGCAATTCATAATCCCTTATATTCTCATAATGCGAATAATATGAATAGCTCCTCTCCATTGTCTCTGGCATTTTTTCTACTCCAGCCTCTTCAAGTAGTCTTATAACCTTAGCACTAGCCTCTTTACTTTGAATTTCGTCCAGCTTATCATTAACCAGTCTTTTTATCTCTCTAGAGCTTCTTGCTTCCTTCAGGATCTTATTTCTATCCTTCTCATTCTGCAACCGCTCCAACTCATATAAGTCTGTAATGGTAAGCTGGAACTCTGTATCCTCAAACTTCTTCTTCAATGTTTTTTTATCAAGTTTTGCTATGTTAAGTCTATGATATACAGTTGTTTCGCTGAATCCAGTTTTTTCAACAATATCATTTACTGTTTCGCCTAGATCCAACATCATTTGAAAGCCTTCAGCCTGTTCTATAACTGTAAGATCACTACGCTGCATATTTTCTTCCAGCATTATTGAAAGCTGTTCTCTTTGAGATAATCCCTCAATGATTGTTACCGGAAAGCTCTTCACAATATCCTTACCAGCCTCAAATCTTCTATTTCCGATCAGTACGTAATAGCATACAGCCTTATCTATATCTACATCATCCCCTTCTGCATCCACCGGGATTACAGTAAGGTTCTGCAGGATCCCATTCTTCGCTATGGACTTCTTAAGTTCTGTAAGATCTCCCAGGTTCTTTCTTGGATTATTCGGATGATGCTGCAGCATATCTCCTTGCAATTCCGTCTTAAAATAACTCTTTTCCATATTGCTCCTTCCTAGTGGCTGGACTTAGCCAGCCACTCAATACCAAATCAATAGTTACTATCTGTAACGTTTTTTATTTTAATCATTCAACTATAATTCCGAAGTTTGCATTTTGAATCTTAGTAGCTCTAAGATAATTCACTTCAAGGATCTCATCAGCTTCAACTATTCTGTGAAGTATAGTATCCTCATATCTTCTTATGATTTTTATTTTTACCAGCTTATCCGGTTCATAATAATCTTTCGTAGGCTTGCTATTACCCAGAAGCTTCTTCCATTTTGTTATCAATGGTTTATTGTTATATTTGTAATCCGGATGCAGCCGCTCCAGGAATATGCTTGCATCAAATCCTTCCAGGTCAAATGGAATGATATACGCATTTTCTTTATCTACAACTTTTATCTCCTTCAACACCGGAAGCGGAGTTGTTATAACAGGTATCCCCTGATCTAACGCTTCAACCATTGAATAACAGAATCCTTCTGTATCAGATAACTGGACCAGATAATCCGCTCTGCTCACATAGTCCATAATATTAAGTACAGGATCCATCTTAATAAGATTTGGAGATGTATTCCTAATTTCTTTATTGGAGAAATATAACCAGATATACGGAATCTTCTGATTATCCATAATCCTTGCAAGCTGCTTCATCCTGTCTTCACCCTTTTCATCTGTATCCAACCTTGATGCAGTAACAAGTAATAAAGCTTTTGTTGGTTCTTCTGAATAAGTCATATTATTGATTACAGCTGACTTATCCAATTCCGCTCCCCAATCATCCTGAACTACTTTGCTGACATACACATATTTATCTCTGTCTTTAGGAAGCTCCCATGGATTATCACACCTGCACGCATGAACCATCTGAATGCTCTGCTTATATTCAATATTCCTTGGAATCTTTTCATGGATTCTATTTGTAATCAGAGTATCGCAGCTTATCTGTACTCTAGGATTATTCTTTTCTACTGGCACATAAGGAACCATCCTCATAATTCTTTCCTCATCCATCTGATCATAAAGGACAAGGATGTCATAATGTTTAGACATATTTCTTATAAAGTCATATATGAATGTTGCTATACCATCCACCTTATGTGTTACTCCAGCATATATAACAACCTGTGCTTTTTTCGCTGGTATAATCTTATTCAAGTATCTGTTAGGCTCTCCCCTCATCTCATGTGCGTTTACCACTGTTGGACTTATTATCTGAGCATACTTCTCAAGTTCTGGAAGCATATTCTTGAATGTGAGAATATAAACCTCATTCAATTTATCCTCTTCTCTAACTTCATCAATAAGCCAGGTCATGTCTTCAGTAATCATTTTGAAGTAATATGCAATTCTTTTTGTCTTTGTTCTTCCACTTACATATCTTTTAGATCCGCTATCTGGAACATTAATCCTGTAATAATACATATAGTCTGTTGCACATATATGCTTACCTCTTTTCAAATTCAGATGCCTGGTGAAATGTTCATCCTCTGCTGCATCTTTATTTTCTGGAAAGCGGACCGCTCCAATAAATTCTTTTTTAAATATTCTTGTTGAAGCTGAAGGATTTGGAAGACTATCCTTATCACTTTTTAATTTATATGTGTATTTGCTATTTTCTAAAGACTTCCAGGATAAATCTATATAATCCCACTCTTTATTCTTCAGAGCTTCTAATACAAATTTTATATAGTTATCTGATACCAGATCATCTGCATCAATGAAGCCTATAGCTTCTCCTTTAGCTCTATCTATTCCTACATTCCTTGCCTTGCTGCATCCTTGATTTTCTTGTCTGAATACTCTTAGCCATGTGTATTTAAGCTGATACTTAGAATGCATATTTTCTTCTGAACCATCATCTATCAGAATAACTTCAACCTCATCTGTCTCTTTCATCTGCTTATCCAAGCATTCAAGAAGTTCACCTACATAAGGTTCAGCATTATAACAGGGAATGATTATTGAAAACTTGATACTCATACTCCTAAATCCTCATTGCTTTTTCTGACATCATCAATCAAATTACACAGCTTAACTATTTCAAATGCATATGCCCTTATTTTCCTTGTATCATTGCAGCGTATTATAGCTTCTGATAATTCATTTATTCTTTCATCATAAGCAATGTAAAATGGCATTATCCCTAATGCAGGTTTTTCCTTACTCATACAAACTCCTTCATCTTCTCTATATCTTCCGGCTCATCAATATCACAGGTCCAGTCATTGATCACTGTATAATTCGTATAATCAATAATATTCAATGGTGTTCCCTTAATAACCTGCCATAATTCCCAGGCAATAGGTCTTCGACTAAAGAACCCATTTGCTTCCAGCTGTTTAGTCATAACAAGATTAGCTCTAAACTTAGCCTGATCCACTACTTTAAAAGCAAAAGGTTCTGCCCAAGGCTTTATATATCTTTCGTCAAATGGTGGAGCGGATGCAAAAAACTCAATACTATCAGTTTTGGTTTCAACTATTGTCTTAATTGCATCTTCACTGAATAAGACATCTCCAAATATATAGCAGGCTTTTTCCATAGTCGGATAGAAAGCATCTACCCAATGACCTATATCTCCTTCATATTCTGCTGTCTTATAATTGTTATTATGTTTTATTATCGGCACACCCAATTCATCAAATCTTGGATCTGTCGCACTTATATATATATCTTTCACTCCATTTTCATTAAGCAGTCTTATAGTTCTGGCCACAACAGTTTCTCCGTTAATCTCTGTTAGCTGTCTAGGTTGTGACCATTTTTTATATTGACCGCCACACATTAAAATATATTTCATGTACTGCTCCTCATTTCTTCTAGTAATTCTCCATATTCAGCAAAGAACCAATCTTCAAATCTTGCATATTTTTTTACTAAGCGATAATTATCCAGTACCGCTCCCAGCTTCTGTTGATATATATCTCTCCAACTAGATGGATCTATCAGTTCAATTCTGCTCATTACATCAAGAACATTTACACAATGTATAATTCCATCTGGATTAAATAACTTATCTATCTTCCTTGCTCCCACATAGATTGGAATTGTCTTATTCGCAAAACAGTTACAGATTTTCTCAGTAAACCACCAATCATCAATATAATTCTCAATAGCTATTGAGAACCTATAGTCCTGATAAATCTTATCTGCTGATACATATTCACCACCATCAAAGGTTCCCATAGTATCTACTACCAGGCTATCCTTTAATACTTCAGCAAGATGTGTCCTAGCATAATGCAATTCACATAATGTTTTATGACTTGAACAAAGCGATATCTCCTTACTCTTTGTAGTTATCTGATATTCCGATATTCCTCCAAACCCTCCACCATATAGGATTCTTTTTGAATTGTCACAGTTGTTCAACAAAATGCTGTCATGTGTAAATACATATTTAAATTTCTTGTAATGTATGGCCATCCAGTCATACACCATAGGAAAGATACTTCTAGGCTCTATCAGAAGAGCAATACTATTTGGCGCAATATCTTCAGTCATACAGTTAATATCGTTATAACAATTTATGTAAGCTTCGCCCTCTTCAGGTTCTCGATCTGGAAAGTGCTTATATGCACTATGCATTTTGATTTTCATATCAACCTCTTTTATAAACTTCTCTTATAACCGCTTTTACGTCACTATATGGCACCTGGATAAGAATCTCTCTGGAATCATCTCCCAGACTTAGAGATACAAACTCTTGCGTCTTTTCAGCTCTTATAGTTACTGATGTAAAATGCGCTCCCATTCTTGTACTGACCATTCCTTGTGTTTTCTTTGCTACCATAAAGCACCTACCAATCCACGCACATATCTAACATATTACTATCTGAGTATCTAAATGAACCTGTATCAACCACTATGGCCATTCCAAGAGAAGTTTCCAGAATAGTTCCTTTAGGTCTCCAGCTTATATCCGCTGCACACATGACATACTTTCCTAACATCTTTGCACCATCTTCCCTGATGTAATATGGATATTCCTCAACTGTATATCCCATATTCCTCATCTCAGTGATGCATCTGCCCATGGGAAGGTTATAATATTTTTCGGTTCCTGAAGGACCTGCAAATACACCACTGTTTTTTGTTAGATGAGGCTTTTCAGGTATTGGAGCATCCGGATTACAATCTGGGTAATTTATCTCAATTACACTTTCAGAACTGTTACTGGATGCCTGCACACTTAGATCTGGCAACATAAACGCTGCCACCAACAGTAGCAATATTAATATCTTCGGTTTCATAATCATTCTCCTATGTTTTATCCGGTAATCTTATATTTCTCTTGATTACTCTATTTCTAATTTCTCTGTAACTTATGTATGAATAACCAGTATAAGGATTCAATCCATATACTATACTGTCTTTATCTATGTAAAAGCCTTTGCAAGGAATAGGGGTTTCATCAATTATTTTCTTGACGGTCTTTCGTTTGTATTCCTTCACTTCAGGCTCTGGTCTAGTAAGATTCCTGGATGTTCCAATCTTCATGCATCTCTTCACTTCGTTTGTGGGGATAAATTCAAGTTGTTCAACTTCTTCTGGAATAGGCTTGACCATATAGCTTATAAGCTTCTCCATTCCACCTTCTTCAGTGATGGAGGCATAGTGGCTATAATATGGCCAATTCTTAGATATGAGTAATTCCGCTCCAAAGATTCTATTTATGACGTAATGAACATGGATCCCTCCATTTTTTCCAATCTCTATTCTCTTAATCCACTTGAACTGTTCTCCTCTACTCTTATAATCTTTCCTCATTCCATCCTGAAATTTCTTAACATCCTTTTCTACAGCATCAAGTCCTTTGCGTGTACCAGCAGGATATTTAAGTGTCAACCAGATATCATTTGGATAAAAATTCAGCTGAGTAGTTCTTCTAAGTCTATTCTCTCTATTTCTTTGATTCTGTTTTTTTATTTGTTCAGAGGAAGCCTTCCGCTTAGGTTTCCTTTTCTCGCCCTTAGCTCCATACTTACCTCTGAACAGGATCTCATGTTCTATGTAGTTATCTGATTTGTATGTCTTTTCTATATATGCCATTATGATATCCTACTAACTTTAATATACTTATATTGCTAGAAAAGAGGGATTTTCTCCCTCTGTTTTATTGAAAAACCGCACATAATGGTATATAATATAAAAGTCATATTTAGTTTAACCTTGTGCGGAGGCGATTGAGTCTTTAGGCTCTTCGCCTTCTCTTTTTATGTTCTCTAGCTGCTGTTTCTCTTCTTTTTCTTGCAGAATATCTATCCTTATATATAACAGTGCTTTTATTCATTAGATCCGCTCCCCTTTTAACCATGTAATATATGATGTCTACTGTTCCATCTTCCTGGAACTCATGTTCGTGATTAACAACCACTAAATCCTTCAACTGATCCTGTATGAAGATATCCTTCTGCTCCAGATTATTAATAAGCCTTATTCTTTCATTTAGAGGTATCTTTTGCAGAGACTCCACATAACTATCTATTTTCTTTGCCATTTTAGGTGTCTCTCCTTTCCGGATTCCCTATTAACAATTTTCAGTGTATCCGGAGTACTGGAAGGAAGCACAAGCCACATTCTCCAATCTAGGCCTTGTTTTTCTATACGCTCTTTTTCATTTCTTGTTGGCTTTCTTGCTTGCATCTCTTATCTCCAATATCTCCTGAGCATAGCCTTCTACCTCTTTCATCTTCTTATCAATACTGTTGATCTGTGATTGAATAGAAGCTTTATTATCTTCAAGCTCTTTTTTCTTTTTACATAACTCTCTATAATAAGCATCCGCTGACGATTCCAGGAACGAACCAAAATGACTATAAATATTATTCTTAGGGGGAGTAACATTCGGAATGACATTAGCATCTTCCAAGATTGCTATTACTGTTTCGGTATCTATTCCAAATAGATCCGCTGTCATTTCCGCTGCTCTTTTATGTGGATGCTCATTATAGAGAAGATTTCTATACTGTTTTATTATTTCTTCTTTTTCTCTGCCCATATTTTTCTTCCAGCTCCTTATCTCTGATATCAACCTTGGTCCATTCTATGTAAAGGACTAAAGCAATCACTCCCAAAGCAATTGACATTCCAAACAATATCTTCAGATGGTTCCAATAGCTCAGAGGAAGCAATACCAGATAAGCCAAAACACATATTACATACAACCGCTCCAATATTCTTTTTGCCATAGTCTTCTTCTCCTTATACTTTGTAGGGCTTTACGAATTTACGCATATTTGGGTGTCTAAGCCATTCCATATTTTCAAAATAGTCTTGAAATGCATCCTGATCTATTCTTCTACATCTTGAAGCTCCAATAATTGCAGATGATGGATATCTCTTCAGGGCAATCATTTCATCTATGATCTTATTAACCATGCTTCTGGATATGGAATACTTAGCCATTAAGTCTTTAGGTCTAAGGTACATATACCCACCTTCTTTCTAACTCTCAGCTGTTCGCTTCTGGAGAATCACTAAAAAAGCATTTTCCAGCTTTTCTTTTGCACCAGAAGGATTTCTGCCACCATTCAGGATCATGGAAATATAACCCTTACTTACATTCAGTTCATTTGCAAGATCTGTATAAGTAACATTGTTGTTATGCATCTTCCCAATTAATTCACCAGTCCATGCTTCCTTCATAACTGTTCTCCTTTCAAAATTATTATTGGAAATGTTGCAAAAGTTAACATTAAATGCTATTATTGAATTGCGACACTCATAATAACTTAACAAGTGTTAACTTTCGCAACTTCCTTTTTGATTATATTGTAAACATACGCAACAAGTCAAGCTAAAATGTTGCTTTCGTTCACACTTTGTTAAAAATACACAATGAAAAGAGGTGTGAATGTATGTTTTACGAGAATTTTTTGAAACAATGTAACAAAAAAAACATTTCCCCTTCAGCAGCAGCTGAAGAAATGGGCTTTAAAAGGTCAGTAGTAACAAGATGGAGTAAAGGAACGAATCCTAGAAATGCCACTCTTTCTAGAATTGCCGATTATTTTCAAATTTCTATCGAAGAGCTTGAGACAGGTTTAACAACAGAAAAAGAGCCTAGAGATACTCTAGGCCCTAAGCAGCTTCTTCTTTATGAAAAGATGCTTAATCTGTCTCCTGAACAATTGGATCAGGCTCTTCAGTTTGTTGATTACTTAATTCATCAACAAAATTAATAACTGCATCCACCTGTTCTTCAGACAACCTTTTGATAAGGTTTATTAGGTTATCCATATATATTACCCTCCTTTCTATTAATAGTTATGAGGAATAATATATATAACGAAAAAACAATTAAGGAGGTAACGAAAATGAAAAAGTATATTATAATATATTTTCTCGCTATGATTTTTATACTTTCAGCTTGCGGAGAAAATGAAGAGACTACTACAAAGGAAGTATCAACCAAGGCCACTACAGAAGCTACAACCATAGAAGAAACCACTGAAGCTTCAGTTCAGACCAATTCCCAGAAGCCTGAAGGAAGTGAACTTACCTATGAACAATATATGTATGCGGATGCAACCGACTATCCGGATGATGTTTCAAATAACATCAAGGCTTTAACTGTTGCAAATTATGAAGGCACCTTTACAGTAATTTGTGAAATAAAAGATTCTGGATTAATGGCAAAGACAGCTGAATATATCACTCAATCTTCTGCAACTATTGGAAAAGATTTTGATAAGTTTGATATTTTAATATCTTATGAAGGAGCCACCGGATGGATCTGTTCCTGGCATTCATATGACAATAAGACAGGAATCCTTATTAATACTCTTACAGATTACAAAGAAGAAAATGTATCAATAGATAGACTCTATGAATGGAATAATGGAGATGCTCAATAAGGAGGTTTTATGGGAAGAAAACGAGTAGAAATGTATGAGGACATCCTACCTGATGGCCGCTGCAAATATAGAATGCCATACAAGGATCCCCTCACGGATAAAAACAGAACTATATCTGTTATTATGGATAAAGCCACTTCCAGTAATTATAAGATTGCAAAAAGATATCTTGATGATAAGCTAGAGAAGATTATAAAAGAGGCTGAACATAAGGATATTACTTTTGAGGAATTAGCAAGGCTTTATCTTGAAGACAGAGCAACAGTTGTAAAAGCATCAACTTTACATAGGAATACCTGGGCAATAGATACTATGGTAGATTGGATAGGAAAAGATGTTTATGTTTCTAGATTATCAGTTCCATATCTTAAATATGTACTCAAAGAGCATACTGATAAAGCTGTTACATATAATGAGTTTTTGAAGAGACTCAAGACTATGCTCAACTGGGCATATATGAATGATTATCTGAAAGATAGATCTCTTTATGATAAGCTGCAATATCTCCCAGATAATAAGAAGGACCGCATAGAAGATAAATATCTTGAAAAAGAAGAACTTGATTACCTACTGGAAGCAGCTTCTCACCCTCTCTGGAAACTTGTTACAGAGTTTCTTGTTACTTCTGGTCTTCGTATAGGTGAATTGATTGCTCTTCAGGATAATGATATAGACTCTGAATATATTCATATCTCTAAGACTTATGAGACAGGTGTTAATATAATATCCACTCCAAAAACTAAGGAAAGCTTCAGAGATGTATATCTTCGTCCAGAGCTAAAGAAATCTGTAAAAAAGATAAGAACATATATGAGAGAATACAAGTTTTCCAATGGAATTAAATCAGATTTCTTTATATGTGATCAGGATGGAAATATATTCCACTATGATGCTTATAGAAAATGGTTAAAGGAGACTTCTGGAGAACTTCTCCAGCATCCTATCACTCCACATGCTCTCAGGCATACAGCTGCATCTCTTCTGATTGCAGATGGAGTTCCACTAGAAACAGTTTCCAGAATGTTAGGTCACGCTAATTCTCGCATTACAAAAGAAATATATATACATATCACTCAGGAGCTTAGAAATAAAGATAATGAAGTTTTGAATAAAGCATCTATCCTATAATTAAATAAGTTTATTTACTTATTTCCCCTTTATTTCCCCTCGAGGAAATCAAAAACACCTCTAAACCTTTTATTTTAAAGGTTTGAGGTGTTTTTATATTTGCAGATGACGGGACTCGAACCCGAACCCACGTAATGTGGACATGAACCTGAATCATGCGCGTATACCAATTCCGCCACATCTGCCTATAAGTAGCCACTCGGAAAGTTTAACATCATTCTAACAGAGTGTCAACCGAAGAGTGGCTACGTATTTACATCATTATAAGGTTTTGAACAGTTTGATTACTCTTCTGTTGTTCCGTAATCGTCAACCATTCCAGCATCATCGCTGGTAGCATCTGTTTCTGTTGCCTTAACGGCTACAGCGTTCTCAAAAATGAGGTCAACTACCTTTTGATAAAGAACCTCATAGTAATAATCTTCATCCTTGAAACCATACTGCTTGCTAAGTGTTTCTTTATCTGAAAGACCAGACATCTCAAGAAGCTCTTTTACTTTGTTATCAGCTTCTTCTTCTGTTACTGTAATGCCTTCCTTCTCAGAAATAGCAACTACGATCATCTTCTCTCTGATATATGTTTCAACTGACTGTTTAACATTATCCTTGAATGTATCAAGGTCATATCCATAGTTCGCAAGGTAACCATTAATGTCTACGCCATTAGCTTCTGCCTCCTGCTCAACATTTCCCATTACCATCTCAACTCTCTCGTTAACCTCAGCCTCAGGGTACTCACTAACAGTACATTTATCAACTGCAGCCTGAAATGCCTGATTCTTGTTTGTGCTGAGATCGCTGTCATCAGCGCTCTTCTGCTTCTCTTCAATAAGAGCAGCTTCGTACTCATCTACTGTTGAGTAATCTGTAGCACTTGCAACAAGTACATCGTTGTACTTAGGCTCAATCTTCTCTACTATATAGTTAAGAGTTGTAGCAAATACAGCATCTTTACCAGCAAGGTCTGCGTTACCATAGTCATCTGGGAATGTAACCTTTACATCAAATGCATCTCCAGGGCTATGTCCTGCAACCTGCTCATCGAAGTTATCGATGTATCCACTTTCACCAAGTGTAATTTCTGTACCCATACCCTGAGTACTTCCACCATCGAACTCTTCTCCGTCAATAGAACCAACATAGTCTATATTTACAGCATCGCCAAATGTTGCGATACCTTCCTTGATTTGGTTCTCCTTTGTATTCTGAGCGATCAGATTATCAATATCGTACTCCAGATCATCACTTGTTATAACCGTTTTCTGTTCGGTATACTCAACGCCTTTGTACTCTCCAAGAGTAACAAATTTGCTGTACTCTTTCTGCATGTCTTCGATAACACCTTTTGATTTCTTGCCACATCCAGACAATAAAGAAAGAATCATTACAGCAACCAAAACGGCACTTATCTTTCTGAATTTCATAATTCGCATCCTTTCCTCTTTATAAACTAAAGCAAACCTTTTTGCTTTCAACTGTACGATAATAACACACCACTGTTTAAAAAACAACCGAAAAATGCTATAATTGGTAAGTCTTCACACACTTTTTACAATCAAAATGGGGGTTACAAAATGGTTCAAACAGCAAATATCAATATTAAAAAACTAAATCCGGATGCTACTATTCCGACTTATGGTTCTGACTTTGCCGCAGGCGCAGACCTCTATGCCTGTCTTTTTGCACCTATTACAATAGAACCAGGCGAGACATTTATGGTTAAAACTGGCATCTCATTAGAAATTCCTGAAGGATATGCCGGACTTATCTACGCAAGAAGCGGTCTTGCTTCAAAGAGAGGCCTGGCACCAGCAAATAAGGTTGGAGTTATTGATTCTGATTATCGTGGTGAGATTATTGTTGCTCTACACAATCATTCAATGAATCCACAAAAAATAGAGCCGAACGAAAGAATCGCTCAGCTCGTTATTACTCCTTATGTTCAGGCTGTTTTTAATGAAACTGCCGAGCTGTCTGATACAGACCGCGGTGCTGGCGGCTTCGGTTCAACCGGAACTAAATAATTAGAATTTTATTTGTTTATATACATCGAAATTAACTGACTTCTCATAGGTGAAGTTGTAATTTTCATCCTTCATCCAATCAGCATATAAGGTTTCCATATATTCGTTCTTTTTGACTCTGATAATATCTTCCTTACGGGCATCTGTAGCATCTCTGTCAGTAAGAGATTTCATATAGAATATATGGTAACCGAAGTCAGATTCTGTAACCAGGCTGTAGGAACCATCCTCCAGTCCATATAGCATTTCACTTATATCTTCACCATAAACACCTTTTATCTCAGATGGCGTCATAGTATAGTATGAGCTATTCTGCAGTCCATAATATTCAGCAAGGCCTTCTATATTAGTACTGTTGGAATTCGTTGAAGATGTTCCATTATTTGTGGTGCTCTCAATAGGATTGATAAGAGTATTATAAGCCTGCACTGCTCTATCGTACTGAGCTGCCTTCTCATCCTCAGAGAAGTTTGTTACATCACCACTTGAAGCCACGGCGTAGCATTCAAAATATAGATCGTAGAAGGTGGTCTCTCTGGCTTCCTCATCAGAAACCTCAATATCCGCTCCATCAATTATTTCATCATATACCTTACGGGCCAATGCATTCTCCTGAAGAACATCGTTTATCAGGTCATAGGAAAGTTGCATATCATTTATCTGCTCATCCGTAAGCTTGCTATAAAATGTCTCTGTATCACGTTTAACCTGCTCCATGTCACTTTCATCCAGTGCAACCTTGTATTCAGCCGCCTTACGTGTGAGAAGCTTCACATGAACAATATCTTCTATAATATCGCGCCTTGTCAGGTCTTCCATATTTGCACTGTCATCCTTGGAAACAGAAACATCTGTCTGCCAGATCTCGCCGCCATAAATAGCTTCGTAATCCTGAATCACAGTATTGGCATAGAGATAAACCTCGCCAAGTGTAATCTCTTCACCACCGAAGGTAAGGACTACATCTTCACTGTTAAAGGTTTCCTCTTTCTGTCCACATCCTGTAAGCACGAACATCATAGCAAGCAGCAAAGCTACCAGGGATTTAGTTTTCTTCTTTAATAATGAGATTGTCATAAATATCCTCTATAACTTTTTCTATACTACTCAGCATGCTGTCCTGAACCAGACTGGAGGTCTTAACCGCAAATCCAGACTCTTTAGCATTTATCAACCGCATAGTACCTTTATACTTCTTTATAAAAGATGTTATTTTAGCAACATCTATTGGAGCTCCATCTTTTATAATGTATTCCACACTGTCATTTCTGTATCTCAGGAAGGTAATGTAGGCTTTATGTGCCAGCTCCTTAACATATGCAACACGCATAAGCCTCTGCATAGTCTTTGGAACCTCGCCAAACCTATCTTCAGCCTCACGCATAATGTCATCTATATCATCCTGGGATTCAATATGAGAAATCCTCTTATACATTTCGAGTTTAAGATATTCATTTCGAACATATTCATCTGGAATGTATGCATCTACCGGTATATCCACCGAAGTATCGAAGTCTTCTTCAACCTTGTCACCCATCTTTGAACGAATGGCCTGACCCAGAAGTTTTACATAGAGGTCATAACCTATTTCCTCCATATGTCCCGACTGGCTGCTTCCAAGAACATTACCGGCACCACGAATCTCCAAATCTTTCATTGATATTTTATATCCTGATCCCAGTTCTGTAAACTCCCTAATTGCAGAAAGTCTCTTTTCAGCCACTTCCTTAATCACCTTGTCTCTTCTATACATAAGGAACGCAAAGCTGGATCTGTCAGACCTTCCTACACGACCTCTGAGCTGATAAAGCTGTGCCAGTCCAAAGTTATCTGCATTATGAATTATGATGGTATTTACATTCGGAATATCAAGTCCTGTTTCAATAATGGTAGTGGAAACGAGTACATCTATCTCCTTATTGATAAATGCATGCATAATGTTTTCCAGCTCTCGTTCCTTCATCTTGCCATGTCCGAATTCAATCCTGGCATTTGGAAGAAGGGCCCTGAGTTCAAGAGTTACTCTTTCAATGTCATCTACCCTGTTATAAACATAATAAACCTGACCATTTCTTCCCAGTTCCCTGGAGATTGCCTCTTTTACTATCTCTTTATCATACTCCATTACGTAGGTCTGGATAGGACGTCTGTCCACTGGAGGTTCCTCCAGAAGACTCATATCTCTTATTCCAATGAGACTCATATGAAGAGTACGAGGAATAGGTGTTGCTGTAAGTGTAAGAACATCTACTGTATTCTTTAACTGCTTGATAGTCTCTTTATGTTTAACACCAAAACGTTGTTCCTCATCTATTATGAGAAGTCCCAAAGCCTTATAACCCACATCCTTGGAAAGAAGTCTGTGAGTACCTATTACAATGTCCACGCTTCCATTCTTCAGACCCTCAAGAATCTCTTTAGTTTCCTTGGCGGTACAGAATCTGGAAAGCACCTTTATATTAATAGGATAATTCTTCATCCTCTCTTCGAAGGTAGTGAAATGCTGTTCAGCCAGAATGGTAGTAGGAACCAGGTATGCCACCTGTTTACCATCCTGCACAGCCTTAAATGCTGCCCTGATAGCAACCTCGGTCTTACCAAAGCCAACGTCACCACAGATAAGACGGTCCATTATCTTATCACTTTCCATGTCCTTCTTTGTATCTAGGATGGCATTATACTGATCTGGTGTTTCTTCGTATGGAAACAGTTCCTCGAATTCCTTCTGCCAAACTGTATCCTCTGAAAAAGCAAATCCCTTTTTATTCTGTCTTATGGCATAGAGTTCTATCAGTTCATCTGCTATATCATCAACATGATTTCTAACACGTTCTCTGGTCTTGTTCCATTCATTTCCACCCAGCTTATTCAGTCTAGGTTTACGCGAATCCTTGCTTGCATATTTTCCAATAAGACTCAGCTGCTCAACAGGAATAAAGAGCTTGCCGCTATCTGCATAATCTATATGAATATAATCTCTCTCCCTGCCGTCGGCAGTTCTTACCTTTTCTATTCCCTTATATATACCAATACCATGGCGCTCATGAACCACATAGTCCCCAACGCCAATCTCATCTATACTGGCAACTCTCTCGCCCTCATACTTCTGAGGCAGTTTTCTTCTTCTCTTCTGGTCATGACGAACTCCGAAGATTTCTCCCTCGGTTATAACTACAAGATGAGCATCAGGAATTCTTAGACTTTCCTCCAGACTTCCTACAGTGACCATAACCTCTCTTGGCTGAAGCACTCTGCTTCTGCTCGCCGAGAAAAATGCAGGAACCTCCTCATTAACAAATGATTCAACCAGTCTCTTAGCTCTTGTCTGGGAAGGTAAAACTATGATGATCCTGTAATCATCCTTTCTCCAGCTTCTGATATCAGCCAGAAGTCTTGAGGTGTCTCCTCTATAAGGCTCAACACCCTTTGTCTCAAGATGACATGAAGCCTTACTCTTTATAATTCCTTCCTGCTTATAGAATTCAGAAAGAGTAACTGTTCTAGACTTGGCAAGCCTTTCAATTATCTCTTTATCACTAAAAAGAACTCCTGCCTGACCTGGAAGTATGTAACCGCTTTCCAGTCTGGCCTTCATTGAAATAGCAAATTCATTTGCATGCGCCGCAGCTCTTTCCTCAACCTTTACAGCCTCATCAATAAAGATTGGAGTATCCTTTGGAAGATAATCCAGGAATGAAACTGTATCACTAAAGAAATATGTAACCAGGCTATCGAGACCAGAAGTAGAATTGTATTCCACTACCTGATCCTTCACATGCTGGATATAAGACTTAAGTCGTGCATAAGACTCTGTTTCAAAATTCTTCTTGAAAACTTCAGCGGTCTTAAGGCCCTCTTCCTCTATAGCATCTATTCCACGCCTTATCCTCGCCTGACTCAGAACATATTCACTACTTGGAAGAATATCAAAGCTCTCTATTGACTCGATGGACCTCTGTGTACTCTCATCAAAATATCTGATGGATTCCACCTCATCACCGAAAAACTCAACTCGACAAGGGCACTCTTCTGCGAGGGGGTATATATCAATTATTCCTCCTCGTGCAGAAAACTGCCCTCTGGACTCAACTACTGCCACATTCTCATAACCCAGCATGATAAGTCGACGTTTAACATCCTCCATATCAATTTCCTGTCCAACTGAAAGGCTAAATGCATGCCTCCGGAAATACTTCATATCTGGCAGCCTGTCCATCAAGCCGTCGATTGTGGTTATGATGACTGTTCTTTCGTTAAGATATATTCTTTTTAAGATTTCCAGTCGTTTTGCTGATGTAAGATTACCGTGGACATCTGCATAATAAAACAGAGCATCCTTTGCAGGATATAAATAAACATCTCTGTCGAGAAATTTATAATCCTGATACAGTTTATCTGCTCTGGCACTATCAACGGTTACAACCAGTGTAAAAAGGCTGTCACCACGCATCGCTTCCATAATAAGAGGCTCAGCGGCTCTGGTGAGACCCCAGATGCTAAGGGGATAACCTTTTCCCTGCATCTTACTTAGCTCAGCGCATTCACGGACTGGGCTAACAAGTGCTTCCATTCTTACACCTTGTCCTAAGATCCTAAAGATCTTTAATTATATAAATTCATGGCTTTATCAGCGCCATCTTCTATTATAGTTACAACTGCATCTGCAGCTTTACTAACACTTTCACGAATAGCAGGTAGATCCTCCTTTGGGAATCTGGACAAAACATAGTCTGCCAGGTCCCAGCCTTCAGGCTTACTACCTACTCCCAACTTAACTCTGTCGAACTCTTCCGTACCCAGGTGTTCTATAATATTCTTTATTCCATTATGACCACCGGCACTTCCATGAGTTCTGATGCGAAGCTTTCCAACATCCAGATCAATGTCATCATAAATAATGATAAGGTCAGAAACTTCGCACTTATAAAAACTAAGCAGCTCGCTTACCGCTTCGCCACTTAGATTCATAAAGGTCTGAGGCATTGCCAGGACAACCTTTTCGCCAGATATGAAGCCATGACCTGTGACAGCTTTGCATTCCTTCTTATTAAATGGAATATCAAACTTATCAGAAAGTTCTGTCGCAACAGAGAATCCCATGTTGTGACGGCTTCCGGCATATTTAATTCCTGGATTACCCAGTCCAACAATTATCTTCATACTACTCCTGATTTCTTTCCTTCATTATCTTTTCAGCTGTCATAAGCTGAGAAATAGTATTTACTCCAAGTATCTCATCGTTATCTTCAACAGGAAGTGCGTTTATCTTAAGGCCTGCATTCTTAATTATTGCAACAGTATCTGTAAGATAATATTCTCCCTGAGCATTGTCATTATTAAGAAGTGACAGACTTGCATTCAGAGCTTCTGCATTAAAGACATACATTCCCGAATTGATTTCATTTACCTTAAGCTCGTCATCTGTACAATCCTTATGTTCCACTATCTTTACAAAATTACCATCAGCATCTCTGATGATTCTTCCATAGCCAGTTGGATCCTCCATAATAGCCGAAAGAACTGTAACTCCATTAGATTCATGCTTATGCTTATCATAGAGTTTCTTAATAGTATCTGCGGTAATAAGTGGGGTGTCTCCGCAAAGAACTACTACATCTCCTTCTGTACCTAAAAGAGGCTGAGCACATTTAACTGCATGTCCTGTTCCTAACTGTTCTCTCTGTTCAGCATACTCGACAAAATCAATGATCTCTTTTTTTACCAGCTGACCCTGATAACCTACTATTACTATTACATCTGTAGCTCCTGCATCCTTTGCCGCCTGGATTGCATAATGAACCATTGGTTTGCCATCTACCTTGTGTAAAACCTTTGGCAGATCGGACTTCATACGAGTTCCTTTTCCTGCAGCAAGAATAACAGCTTTGAACTTATCCATTGCGTTTATCATACTCCTCTCGAACTACAATAGTTTTATAGCTCGTGCCATTATATCACAAGTGATTTTGCCTTGCAAACTTAAAAGGAGAACAGCTTTTTAGGCTGTTCTCCTGTAATCTTTATTCTGTTGTTATGCAGTTTTATTCAGGAATCTCCTCATCAGCTGACTCCTCATACTTAGTCAGAATTAAATCCTGAATACGCTTTCTTGTATCGGAATTAATTGGATGAGCAATGTCTCTATACTCACCGTCTGCTGACTTGCGACTTGGCATTGCTATAAATAATCCCTTTTCTCCCTCTATAACCTTGATGTCATGAATTACAAACTCATTATCAATTGTTATAGAAACGACTGCCTTCATTTTGCCCTCTTTGGCAACTCGTCTTACTCTTACATCTGTGATTTCCATATCTGTAACCTCCCAAAAATACTACAGTGTATATCTAAAGCTCTTCTCTATAACTATCTTTGGATTGCCTGCCTCACCGGTGTGAACTGTATTAGCCTTGATAGTATCTCTACTCTCAACTATGCAGTTCTCGATGTAACAGTTATCACCGATATGTACATCATTCAAAATGATAGAGTTCTTGATAACACAATTATTACCTACATATACCTTCTTAAACAGAACTGAGTTCTCAACTGAGCCGTTAATGATACAACCACTTGCAATAAGTGAATTTGTAGTAACAGCATCGCCATTGAACTTAGCTGGTGGAAGATCCTCCACCTTGGTATAGACGCCTGGCGCTGTACGGAAGAAGTGATTTCTTACTTCCGGATCAAGAAAGTCCATATTCGTCTTGTAGTATGATTCTATGGAGCCAATATTTCTCCAATATGAATCAAGGCTGTAAGCATTGATTCTCTTGACATTCTTATATCTGATAAGAATATCCTTTACAAAGTCTGTCCTGCCTTCTGCAGCACATGTCTCTAAGAGTTCTATGAGCTGACGTCTTCTAACAACATAAACTCCTATTGAAGCTGTTGAAGTTTCAGCTACCAATGGCTTCTCCTCAAAGTCCAGAACTCTTCCATTATCTCCTACCTTAACAACTCCAAATCTGGAAATGTCATCTTCATCTGCCTTAATCTCCTTGGTAACGATAGTGATGTCAGCGTTCTTTGCTATATGATCCTCCAGAACCTTATTGTAATCCATCTTGTAAACGCCATCACCAGATGCAATAACTACATATGGCTCATGTGCATCCTTCAGGAATCCAATGTTCTGATAGAGGGCATCTGCTGTTCCCTTATACCAATAGCTATTTGTAGCAGTGATAGTAGGTGTGAATATATAGAGTCCACCCTGCTTTCTTCCGAAATCCCACCATTTTGATGAATTAAGATGTTCATTCAGAGATCTCGAATTGTACTGAGTATAAACAGCAACCTTCTGAATATGTGAATTAGACATATTCGACAGTGAAAAGTCTATCGCTCTGTAGCATCCTGCCATAGGCATGGCAGCTGTTGCACGCTTAGCTGACAGCTCTCCCATTCGACTACTGTTTCCACCTGCAAGAATTATTCCTATAGCTCTCATATTATTCACCTGCCTCTCTAATTATTGAACCGCCACCAGGAAGTAATCCATCAGGATAATCCTCAGCAGTGGTCTCACCGAGAATAGCAGTATTCTTTCCAATCTTTACATTGTCAGGAATAATTGAATTCTCTCCAATAGTTACGAGGTCAAATGCATAAACCGAAGGCTTATAGTCATTCTCTGCAGGCTCTCCAACTCCGAGCTCGCAAGATTTACCAATCTTTACTCCCTCAGCAAGGATAGCCTTGTCAATGATGGCACCATCGCCAATCTCAACATTGTTCATGATGATGGAATCCTTAATGACAGCTCCCTTACCAATCTTTACTGCAGAACCGATAACAGACTTTTCAACGTTTCCATATATTTCAGTACCTTCTCCAATGATACTCTTTGTTACGCTGCTGCCCGGTGCAATATACTGAGGTGGTAGATTGTCACTCTTAGTATATATTCTCCAGAACTCCTCATAGAGGTTAAATTCTGGGATGATATCAACAAGTTCCATGTTAGCCTCCCAGTAAGAACCAAGAGTACCAACATCCTTCCAATATCCCTTGTAATCATAAGCAACTATCTTCTTTCCCTCTTCATGGCAGGAAGGAATAACGTGCTTACCAAAGTCACATGAAGGGACATCCTTCATTTCTATCAGTTTATCTCTCAGAAGCTTCCAGTTGAAGATATAGATACCCATCGAAGCCTTGTTACTACGTGGATGCTCCGGCTTCTCCTCAAACTCCTGAATAACGTTATTATCATCAGTGATTACAACACCGAATCTGCTGGCCTCTTCCATAGGAACCTGATATGTAGCCAGTGTAACGTCCGCATGAGAGCTCTTATGAAAATCAAGCATTACCTCATAATCCATCTTATAGATATGATCACCTGATAATATAAGTACATAATCTGGATCATAGTACTCCATAAATTCGAGGTTCTGATAGATGGCATTGGCGGTACCAGTGTACCAGGATGCATTATCTGAACTCTCATATGGTGGAAGAACCGTAACGCCTCCAAAATTCCTGTCTAAATCCCAAGGCATACCAATACCGATATGCTGGTTTAGTCGAAGAGGTCTGTACTGTGTAAGTACACCAACGGTATCAATCCCCGAGTTGATACAGTTACTGAGCGGGAAGTCGATGATTTTATACTTTCCACCGAAAGCAACTGCAGGCTTTGCAAGCTTTGAGGTGAGAACACCAAGACGGGAGCCCTGGCCACCAGCAAGAAGCATTGCTATCATTTCCTTCTTTACCATTTTGTCACTCCTTTTAAGTAAAAACTTGTGTCTAAATAAAAAAATATCTAGTCACACCCAACAAGTTAGAATAATTATAACACTTTTGTCAGAATATTGAAACTTTTTTTTGGGTATTTTTACCCTTTTATTTAGATTTTTTTGTCCCTTGTTATGTAAAGTGCACAACAGTTCATGAACATCCTTTGCGCACTATGCTCATCATAACAGTGAACATTTATAGTTTATCACCAAAAGGGTAACAAAAAAAGCTCTTCGCTGAAAAAACAGCGAAGAGCTAAGATTTTTTTTAATTAGTTCTCTTTTCCTGTCTTAATAGCCTCTGTTACTGCTGTTGCAAGACCTGTGATACCTGCAAGATCAGCTGGAACAATAAGCTTGTTAGCAGGACCTGCTGCAGCTCTTTCGAATGCTGCAAGACCCTTAACAGCTATTGTATTCTGTGTAGGAGCTGCCTCGTTCATCATCTTAATAGCATCTGCCTCAGCCTGCTGTACCTGACGAATAGCCTCAGCATTACCCTGAGCTCTCTGGATAGCAGCTTCGCGCTGTGCCTGAGCTTCAAGGATAGCAGCCTGCTTCTTAGCCTCAGCAGCAAGGATTGTAGCTTCCTTATCAGCTGTTGCACGGAGGATCTTAGCCTCCTTCTCACCTTCAGATACTGTGATAGCTGCCTGCTTCTCACCTTCTGCACGGATAATCTGCTCACGTCTCTCACGCTCTGCCTTCATCTGCTTCTCCATCGATTCCTGGATAGCTGCAGGTGGCATGATATTCTTAAGTTCTACACGGTTAACCTTGATTCCCCAAGGATCTGTTGCTTCATCAAGTGTAGCTCTCATCTTTGAGTTGATTGTCTCACGAGATGTAAGTGTCTGGTCGAGTTCAAGATCACCGATGATGTTACGAAGTGTTGTAGCTGTAAGGTTCTCAATAGCTGCGATTGGATTCTCAACACCATAGCAGTAAAGCTTAGGATCTGTTATCTGGAAGAAAATGACTGTATCAATTCTCATTGTAACATTATCCTTTGTGATAACTGGCTGTGGTGGGAAATCAGCAACCTGCTCTTTAAGGGATACCCTGCGGGCTACCTTATCAATGATTGGAATCATCATGTGAAGACCAACTCCCCATGTTGCTGTGTAAGTTCCAAGTCTCTCGATTACATATGCATTTGCCTGTCTAACAACGCGGAGTGCGCTACAAAGAAGTACAATTGCAAGAACTAAAATAATAATTAATACTGGCATAATACTTTAAACCTCCTACCATTAAAAATAAACCAATAACTTCAAGAGAATTATAAGCTATTTACTTCTCTCTGTACATATAGTTTTGTTCCCTCGATTCTTTTTATAACAACAAGTGTCCCCTCAGGAATAACACTTCCATCCTCAGATACGGCACGCCACTCTACATCCGCTATCTTGACCATACCTGTTTTTGCATTATTGTCTATAGTTGTCAGAACTTTCTCAGTACGCCCTATCAGACTATCGGCATTTGTTTTTTCCTGACCAAGCTTTAGTTTTTTCATAGCCAGTGGTCGCATAGACAGAAGAAGTACCGTTGAAACGACTATAAACGCTGCTATCTGAAGCCACAAAGGTCCATCCAGATATCCTATAACTGCTGCAACTATTCCACCACCTGTAAACCATATAGATGACAGACCCATTGTTATTATCTCAATTACTAAAGCAACTGCAGCAACAATCACCCAAAATGTGCCATAGCTCATACTTTCACCTTCTTTCTAAAGAATCCTTCAGAATCAATATCAAATCATAAACTCTATTAATGATCGCGATAATAGTTAATAAGACATCCGCTAGTAATTATTGTTCTCTCATCATCTGTAAGTTCTCCAAGCTTAAGAGAAATCTCTTTCATTCCCTTGTTTACTATATAAGCTTTGATAACTTCAGCCTTCTCTTCTACAGCCTTACGAACATCAGGTACGAAGATGTAATCTCCATTCTCGAATCCATATGGATTATCTGATGTTATGTCGACTGATGACTCATCCATGACAAATGGAAGCATTCCCCAGTTGATAAGGTTCGATCTATATCTCTTAGTAGCATATTCACGAGCTATGTTTGCCCAGCCACCAAGAACCTTCTGACAGGAAGCAGCCTGCTCACGAGCAGAACCGTCACCTGGCTTAACTGCATATATTGTGCTACCAAATCCTGTGTTCTTGTGATTTACACTGTTGAACTTCTCTTTGATAACAGGCATAACCTCTTTAATCTCAGGATAAACCTCACAAGGATGTCCGCCCTCTTCACGAACAACCTCAAGCTGATGGAACTCTTTAGCACGTCCAACATACTCTGGATCCTTACGTGAAAGTGTGAACTCAGCAAGTCCGATTGGGTTTGATCTGAAGGATGATGTTTCTCCTGAAGGAATAAGCTCATCTGTAGTAGTTACAGGGTCTGTAATTACTGAACAAACCTTAAGTACCAGATTCTCTGTAAGTTCAGGCATTGCTGGCCAAGGCTTGATGTTTGGTCCCTGCTTAAGCTCTTCCTCTGGTCTTGCCTTCTTCCATCCATCATAAACTCTGTTCTCATAGATAGATTTATCGAAGAAGTACTTAGGTCCTGTATATTCAACATCAAGATCTGTTGCTGGTGTAAGGAATCCCTTATTAACAGCTGTAGCTGCGATTGAACGAGCATCCATAAGTGCAACAGAACTGATCTGACCATTCTGAATCTTTGATCCCTCTCTGTTAGGGAAGTTACGTGTTGAATGTCTGATTGAAAGTGCATTGTTTGCAGGTGTATCACCAGCACCGAAGCAAGGTCCGCAGAATGCAGTCTTAATGATTGCACCTGTTTTCATAATATCTGCAGCCTTACCATTATTAACAAGTTCCATCATAATTGGCATACTTGCAGGATATACATCCAGTGTGAACTCATCGTTACCAATATATGAACCCTTCAGGATATCTGCCGCATCGCAGATATTCTCGAATCCACCACCGGCACAACCAGCGATGATTCCCTGCTCAACATAGAGCTTTCCATCACGAATCTTATCTGTAAGTTTAAATTCAACATCACCAGTAAGCTGCTTCTTACCATTCTCTTCACACTCATGAAGAATATCCTTTAAGTTTGCATTTAACTCTTCAATAGTGAATGTATTTGACGGATGGAATGGAAGTGCAATCATAGGACGAACCTTTGAAAGATCTACATATACAACTCCATCATAGTAAGCAACATCTGCAGGATTCATTTCTTTATAAGCTTCTGGTCTGTAATGAGTTTCGAACCACTCCTTAGTCTTCTCATCTGTCTTCCAGATTGAGCTGAGGCATGTAGTCTCAGTTGTCATTACATCAACGCCAATACGGAAGTCTGTTGAAAGCTTATCAACACCTGGTCCAACGAACTCCATTACGCTGTTCTTAACATATCCATTTTTAAATGTAGCTCCAATAAGAGCAAGGGCAACGTCCTGAGGACCAACTCCCTTAACTGGCTCACCATCAAGATAGATAGCGATAACCTTTGGAGACTTAACATCATAAGTTCTACCAAGAAGCTGCTTAGCAAGCTCTCCACCGCCTTCACCAATTGCCATTGTACCAAGGGCACCGTAACGTGTGTGGCTGTCTGAACCAAGAATCATGGCACCGCACTCAGCAAGCTCTTCACGAGCATACTGATGGATAACTGCCTGATGAGGAGGAACGTAAATTCCGCCGTACTTCTTAGCAGCAGAAAGACCAAACATATGGTCATCTTCATTTATAGTTCCACCAACTGCACAAAGTGAGTTGTGGCAATTTGTAAGAACATATGGGATAGGGAACTCTGTAAGTCCTGATGCTCTTGCTGTCTGGATGATACCTACGAATGTGATATCATGAGATGTCATCTTATCAAACTTAATCTTGAGATTCTCCTCATCTCCTGATGTATTATGGCTTGTTAGAATACCATGTGCTATAGTACCCTTTCTTGCCTCTTCCTTACTAACTCCAGCTGGTGCTTCTACAACCAAATCTTTTCCATTCAGAAGAAAAGCGCCACTATCATACAACTTTACCATTGTATTCCTCCTAAAAAATTAAAATTTTTATTATGCTTTATCATTTGCTTCCAGATTCTTCTTGAACTCATCCATATCTCTAAATAAGAGATAAGAACTCATTTCACTTGTATGCTTTACTGTATAGAGTGCATCATCTGCCATCTTGTAAAGATCAGTTATATCATTAGTATCACCTGGGATTTCAGCAATACCAATACTTGTTGAAATCTGGAATGTATGAGACTGGGTTTCTCCACTCTCTGTTTTTATAGTTGCCTCAATAGGCTTATCCATGGCTTCGCAGATTAAATCCGCAATTCCACGTACTGCAATTTCATTAGTTGCATTCTTAAATACAACCAGGAACTCATCTCCACCCACACGGATTGCGGTACATCTCTTCTGTCCAAGATGCTTCAGACGATTTCCTACTTCTCGAAGAACAACATCGCCCATGTCATGACCATAATTATCATTTATAGGTTTGAAATGATTGAGGTCCAACGAATAAAGGGCTATAGGGTAATTATCTCCATCCTTAACAATGTCCTCGAGATACCCAAGACCATATCTACGATTGTAAAGACCTGTAAGAACATCTGTATTTGAAATATATTCCAGATGGTCATTAGTCTCTTTAAGCTCTTTTATCTTCTCCTCGACCATCTTCTCAAGACGTTCAGTTTCATCTTTCTGCCTTGCGATAAGTTCCTCCGCAAGCTTGTTAGCCTGTACAGTCTTGCACATGATAAGATAACCAAGCGTGGCTATTATCATTATAAAGAACATATAAGTATCTAAAAACCGGATGACCAGAAGAACAATGGCCATTACAAGAAGTATTGTCGAATTAATCCATGGAACATACTTTTCTCTTGGATTTTTCTTGTCCCTAGGAACTATCTTCGATTCTTTTATTTCCGTCTCGGTCCAGGCAAAACTGTATACCATAAGACAGAGCATATAAAGGATATCAATGTAAATGCTTTCTGGATCCTTGTCTATGATCATCATGATCGTATAGCGTATCTCCATAAAACTGAAGAAAAGCAAGGACCCAAGTATCATATAAAAAGCTTTATTATGTCCATAAAATCCCGTTTTTGCCACAATGATAGATGCAAGCACGATTGAGAATACAGAAACAAAGAAGTATAAAAGCAGTTCAACAAGTTCAACAGATATTCCATCAAACCTCTGGAAGCGGATAGCAAAGCTGTATCCCAAAAGTGATGTGACTATCGCAATGATGAATGCATTTACTGCAATATTCTGATAATCGCTCTTCTTAAACACATCTCTTGAATAAATAATGGTTCCGAGCAGGAACACATAGTCAGCAACCAGATAAAGATTACCGGATATATTTTCTATCACCATAGTCTTCTGCGGGAAGAACGCAACATATGCCCAAAACATATCAGCCAGGGCCCAAACACAAATTCCAAGGAAAAAGCAAATTCCAGTACGATGGTATTTGCCTGTTGTTTCCAGGGAAACCCAGATAAGTCCGGCCATAGAAAGGGAAAGGAATATTGATATAACATCAAATACCTTTTCCATACCAACTATTGTAGTTACGCTAAATGCAACAAACAAAAACGCAGCTACAAGTTTTAATATAGTTCGAATTGAATATGAAGCTGTACGCAAGTTAACCTCCTTGCTAAAAAACCACTCAGCTTTATCTACTCTTCTACGTCAGGCAGTTTAAGTGTTGTAAGACTGTTTGCATCTATATTTGGCTCGCTCACAACACGGGTCGCCTGTCTTTCCACACTTCTTTCGAAGTAATTTCTGACCTCACGGGCATTTGCAAAATGCTCCTCGTGATCAACAGCCAGCTTGTTCAGATAATCATGAACATAATCTGTCGCCTCTTTGTTAAGCACATAATCCTGGCTGACACACATAAGATCAAAAATCTTAATAAGCTCTTCACCTGAATAATCAGGGAATTCAATAAATTTATTGAAACGAGATTTGAGACCCGGATTGGACTCAATAAATCTCTTCATTTCATCTGTATAACCAGCAACGATAACTATAAGGTCCTGACGATTATCCTCCATACGTTTCAGAAGGGTATCTACCGCCTCCTGTCCGAAGTCTTCGCCTTCAGCATTTGTCAGGGTATAAGCCTCATCAATAAAGAGGACACCACCCATTGCCTCATCGCAGACCTTAGCTGTCTTCTGTGCTGTCTGACCTACATAACCTTCTACAAGTCCTGCACGGTCAACCTCAACCATCTGTCCCTTACTTACAACTCCCAGCTGATGATAAATCTTAGCAAGAAGTCTTGCCACCGTAGTTTTACCTGTTCCTGGATTACCAGAGAATACCAGGTGAAGAGACATGCTAGGTGTTTTAAGTCCAAGCTTTTCTCTCATGCTACGGATCTTAACAAGGTTAATCAGATTGGTCAGATTCTTCTTAACAGTTTCAAGACCAATAAGTGAATCCAGTTCAGCCAGAAGCTCTTCAAGAGTTTCCTGACTTCCCGGCATACTGATTCTTACATTTGCGGGTTTTTCATCTTCCTCTACTGATCTGGCAGGAGTATTTCCAAAGCCACTGGTAGATGAACCTACACCACCCAGCTTTCCACCGTTTGGTGTGTTCTTGTAAATATCAAAGCCTCTCACATAATTATTCATCATGTTAATGTAATCTGATAATCTGTCTGCTTCTCTATCACTTATTCCGCCATAGGCTATGAAGTTACAACCCACATCGTTGAATGTACTTATCAGATAGGTTGAAATAGCCGAACCATAACCTGTTCTCTGATCCATTGGTGATGTATCATCCAGTACAAAATACTGAAGGGATCTAGGAACATAAGTTTTAAGATCCAGGTTACGGCAACGGTCATTAATAAATCTTTTGAAATTATATTCTGTGATAACTATTTCAAGATTCTCATTAAGGAAACGGATCTGGCGATTAATATCCGCGCTGGTTTCATCAAAAACATAGCCTAAGAAAACCAGAAGGTCATCCTTCACCTGGTTCTTAAGCGAAACGCGGGCATCTGCCGGATATGGGCTGTTAGCCTTATATTGCACGTTATCAGCATATGAAAATGTATAATTGATCATCTGCTTAATATTCTTAGTTATCACTGGTTTCTCCTACTTACATTTAGCTTTAAGTTCTTCCCAACGCTTATCTACTTCTGCCTGGAACTCTCCGAGGAGATGCTCATTTTCAGGCTTGAAGAGATGTTTGAAACGTCCCTGTGGCTTTAAGAAGTCTTCGATTGGGAGCTTGTTCTTTGGCTCATAGCTGAGCTTCCACTCACCATCAACAACTTCGAAAAGTGGCCAGTAGCATGTATCTACTGCAAGCTGACATATCTTTGCCATATCAGCCGCATCGAATCTCCATCCTCTTGGACATGGTGACATTACATTGAGGAATGCAGGTCCTGGTGTGTAGATAGCCTTCTCAGACTTCTCATAAAGATCCTTCATACCAGATGTAAATGTAGACTGTCCAACATAAGGAATGTTATGAGCTGCCATGATAGCTGCAAGGTCCTTACGGGACTGAACCTTACCATTACTTACTGAACCAACAGGTGTTGTTGTTGTATCTGCAAATCTTGGTGTAGCCGATGATCTCTGAATACCTGTATTCATGTAAGCACCGTTATCGTAGCAGACATATACCATGTCATGTCCACGCTCCATAGCACCTGAAAGTGACTGGAATCCGATATCGTATGTACCACCATCTCCACCGAATGTTATAAACTTATACGTTGTATCTGCATCAATTCGGCCACGCTTCTTAAGAGTGTTATATGCAGTCTCTACACCAGAAAGTGTTGCGCCTGCACAGGCAAATGCATTGTGTATATAACTATCTGTATATGCTGTATATGGATAGAGGAAGGTAGAAACCTCAAGACAGCCGGTCGCATTTCCTATTACTGCCTTATCCTCTTCCTTAAGAGCTCTAAGTACTGTTCTAACTGTGATGGCCGCTCCACAACCAGCACAGAGTCTATGTCCTGGAGTAAGTCTGTCTGGCTTACTCATTACTTCCTTTAAATTATATGCCATCTCTATCTCTCCTACTTATCAGAAATCTTAATTCCATCACCTGACTGACGGATATCCATCTGGTCGTCACCACCGAAATCACGGAACTCATTTGAATAATCCGCATCTCTGTCGCGAAGTCCAACATACTTGAACTGCTCTGGCTCTTTGCCACGGCGAACGATCTCACGAATGTCTCTAAATACGTCTCTTGCTTCTGTAACTGTGTAGTCACGTCCACCAAGACCATAGAAATAATTAACAGTAGGAATATCAAGTCCGGCATCATACATTGCAGCCTTAAGCTCTGAACCAAGTGGGCCACCCATTCCTGAGAAGCTCTCTGCTCTGTCAAGGATTGCAACAGACTGACAATGCTTAAGTGCCTCAGCCAGTTCCTCACCAGGGAAAGGTCTGAATACACGAACCTTGATCATACCAACGTGAATGCCATACTCACGAAGCTTATCAACCGCATCCTTTGTCTGACCTGCAGCAGAACCCATAATAACTATGGCGTACTTTGCATCCTCCATACGATACTCCTCAAAGAGTCCATACTTACGGCCGGATACCTTTTCATACTCTGCGCATACATCAAGGATAACTTTCTTAGCATTCTTCATAGCTGTACGCTGGTTGAACTTTGTCTCCATATAGAATGGAGAATTTGCATAAGGACCTGCAGCCATTGGCATATCCTTATTCAGAAGGAAGTTCTCTGGATTATATTCTCCAACGAATTTTCTTACTGATTCTGTATCTATAGTTTCAATATTCATAACTGCATGGCTTGTAATGAATCCATCGTAGCAGACCATCATAGGCAGCATTACATCTGGATGCTCAGTTACTCTGTAAGCCATGATGAAGTTATCATATGCTTCTTCGTTTGTCTCTGCGTAAACCTGAAGCCATCCACTATCTCTTGCACCCATTGCATCTGAATGGTCGCAGTTGATATTAAGAGGACCTGTAAGAGTTCTGTTTACGAGGCAGAGCACAAGTGGAAGTCTGTCAGAAGCTGCTATATAAAGCTCTTCCCACATGAATGCAAGTCCTGCAGATGATGTAGCTGTAAGAGCTCTTGCTCCGGCAGCAGATGCACCGATTGCAGCACTCATTGAACTATGCTCAGATTCAACAGGGATGAACTCTGTATCGATTTCACCATTTGAAATGTATGTTGAAACCATCTGAGGAAGCTCTGTTGAAGGGGTTATAGGGAATGCTGGCATTACATCTGGATTTACCTGCTTGATAGCAAGTGCCACTGCTTCGTTACCTGACATTCTGTCACGCTTCTTTGCAGCTGTTCCCTGAATCCTATCTTCATCCTGTGCTTTTTTATTTTCTAAATATTCAGTATCGTAAGGACTTTCAACCTTTTGTGTCTGGTTAGGATTAACAGCCTCGATTGCTGACTTTGCTGTTTCTTCTGGGTTTATTCTAGTGTTTTTATCATTTGCCATCTTAGAGTCCCTCCTTCATTGTAATTGCACCGAAGGAGCAACAACCTGCGCAGATTCCGCAGCCCTTGCAGTGATCTAAATCGAAGTCCAGTCTCTTTCCATCCTCTACTGGAATAGATGAATCTGGACACATAGGCGCACAGAGGAGACACTGAACACATTTATCCCAGTCAATGACAGGAGTCATTGTTCTCCACTCACCTGTAAGGAATGTAGCAGCACCGCCGCCACCATAGACAGCATTTCCTGGAGTAATATCCTGGTAAGGTGCCTTTTCTGTAAGCTTTGTAATATCTGTTTTAACTTTATTAGCCATTAGTGCACCTCCTCAAAGGCTCTTTCAAGGGCCTTCATATTTCCATCAATTACTTCAGGTTTCTTAGCAAATTTATGCTGATAGGAGCCTCTCATTTCCTCAAGGAAATCCTGCTTTGACATTATTCCTGAAACCTTAACTATTGCTGCGAGCATAGGTGAGTTAGGAAAATATCTGCCAAGTGTTTCCATTGAAATGGTATGAGCATCAACAGTATAAACCGCGCCCTCATATCCCTTTAACAAAGGAAGTATCTCTTCCTTAGGCTTTGCAGTATTGATAACAATACCACCGTCCTTATTAAGACCTGATGTCACGTCTACGCTGTGAAGTAGAGTCTCATCAACCACTACAACATAATCGGGGTTGTAAATGTTGGAATGATTTCTGATCTCGTTTTCACTGATACGATTGTATGCAGTGATTGGCGCACCCATTCTTTCTGGACCGTACTCTGGAAATCCCTGTACATACATTCCAGTATTGAATGCGACATCCGCCAGCAGAAGTGCTGCGGTTTTGGCACCCTGGCCACCACGGCCATGCCATCTGATTTCGACTGCTTTACTCATAATAAAAGCTCCTCCTAGAAATTAAAAACCAATCTTCATTATACCAAATATTGGTCTAATTATAAAGATTTATCTATCTTCAATAGGAACATATTCACGTTCCTTCATGATGCTCATATATGCAGGACGAATTATCTTGTCCACATTGATAAGCTCTTCTATACGATGAGCTGACCATCCGACTATTCTCGCAACTGCGAAAAGTGGGGTATAAAGTTCTACCGGAATACCCAGCATACTATAAACAAAGCCACTGTAGAAGTCCACATTCGCGCTGACACCTTTGTAAATGCGGCGCTTTTCAGCAATTACTTCCGGAGCTATCTTCTCTATGTTCGAATACAGCTCATACTCTTTTTCCATATGCTTATCAACAGCCAGCTTCTCAACGAATTCCTTGAAAGCTCTTGCTCTTGGATCTGAAATAGCGTAGATGGCATGTCCCATTCCATAAATAAGACCTCTCTGGTCAAATGCCTGCTTATCAACTATCTTAGCCAGATAATCCTTGAGTGTATCCGTGTCATTATAATCATGAACATGTGCTCTGATATCTTCCATCATCTGCATAACCTTGATGTTTGCACCACCATGCTTTGGTCCCTTCAGTGAAGAAAGAGCCGCTGCTATAACAGAATATGTATCTGAACCCGCACTGGAAACAACACGGGTTGTAAATGTCGAGTTATTACCACCACCATGCTCCATATGAAGAACAAGGGCAGCGTCCAGAACCTGTGCTTCAAGCTCTGTATACTTTTTATCAGGACGGAGCATTCTAAGGAAATTCTCCGCTGTACTAAGCTTTATATCTGGACGGTGGATGTACATACTTTCATCTAATTCATAGTGATTATATGCATTGTATCCATAAACAGCCAGCATTGGGAACTCACTTATAAGTGCAAGGCACTGTCTGAGTACATTTGGAATTGAAAGATCTGCCACCTCATAATCATCATAAGATGCCAGCGTAAGTACAGACTTTGTCATAGAGTTCATAACGTCTCTACTTGGCGCTTTCATAATAACGTCACGTGTGAAGTTAGTTGGCAGATGATTAAGATTACCAAGAACTGCTCTGAATTCACTGAGCTCATCCTTATTAGGAAGTTCTCCAAAAAGAAGAAGGTAAGCAACCTCTTCAAAACCAAAACGCTTGAAACCAAAGTCCTTTACCATGTCGATAACATTGTATCCACGGTACCAGAGTTCTCCATCAACATGGATTTCCTGACCATCAACCTCTTTTGAAGAGATAATCTTTGATATATTGGTCACTCCTGTAAGGACACCATGACCATCCAGATCTCGTAGCCCCCTCTTAACTCCATACTGATCATAAATTGCAACATCAACACCATCAACACTACGTGAAAGCTGCTCCCCTTTTTTCACATACTCTAAAACATCTTTTTCTGTCATACTTTAAACCCTCCTTAGCTAGTAATAATTCCACCACCCAGACAATAGTCACCGCTATAGACTACCAGGCTTTGTCCTGGCGTTACTGCACGTACCGGTTCATCAAAAATCATTGTCGCCGTACCATCCGAACGGAGTGTTAAAACTCCTGCTGTATCTTTTGCTCTATATCTCACCTTAGCGGTTATGCTGAGTTTTGTTTCTTCTTCATTTTTTTCTAAAATCTTATCTTCATCCGGTAGACTGATAAGATTGAAGTCCACTGCTTCTACTTTTCTTGTGAATAGATCGTCATTTGAGCCTAGAATAACCTGATTGGTTTCTGGAATTATGTCAACCACATACAACCTATCCTCTGCGGCTATTCCAAGGCCTCTTCTCTGGCCAATGGTATAATGGTAATAACCCTTATGGGGACCGAGGATATTCCCCTCTGTATCAAGGAACTTACCATCCTTATCTTCCTCACCCTTTTCCTGAGATGCTTTTTTAGATGCATCCAGTGCAATATTTATCTTACCCATAGCTTCACGTTCCATATATCCAGCATAATCTCCATCAGGTACGAAGCATATATCCTGACTGTCATGCTTTCTGGCAACTATAAGGCCTGCTTTTTCAGCCACCTCTCTGGCATTTTCCTTCTCATACTCTCCAAGAGGAAAATAGAGTTTTGAAAGCTGGTCCTGATCAAGGAAGTAAAGAACATAGGTCTGATCCTTTGTCTGATCCACAGCTCTTTTTAATTTATAAATACCCTGCTTTTCGTCATATTCAATTCTGGCATAGTGGCCTGTAACAACCTTTTCACAGCCCTGCTCCTCAGCCATTTCGAAGAGCCTGCCGAACTTCATATATTTATTACAATCAATACATGGATTTGGAGTCTGACCTTTTAGATAAGTATCGATAAACTTATCTATTATCTTCTCCTTAAAGCCATCCATGAAATTAACAACACTGAAGGGAATTCCCAGAGTTGAACATACAACTCTTGCATCTTCTATATCATCAGGAGTGCAGCAAAGATGGGTTCCTTGAACAGTACCAAGATCCTGATCGTGGAGCATCATAGTCACACCTATTGGAAGAAAGCCCTCTTCCCGCATAAGATATGCAGCAACAGAACTGTCCACTCCTCCACTCATGGCTACTAAAGCTTTTTTCTTTAAATCAGGCATTCCAACTCCTTGTCCCAAATCTTATTATTTCACATCAGATTTTTCTGATAGCTCCTAAACATTTCTTTAGTCTTGTATCAAACTGAGGATAAAAATCCTCGTTATAATCATATGCATCCAGATAAAAATAACCTAAAACAGTTTTTATTATCTCTTTAATCCTAAGCTCAGATTCTTCTGTATGAGAATCTATTTTATTCTTTCTGTATTCTTCAGCGCCCTGTTCTTCCCAAAGCTCTGAATCTCCAACTATTCCGGCATATTCCTCAAGGCTCTTTTCATCCAGATTTTTCAGGCGCTCATTTTCGTAGCCTGTCATCTCTCGGATTTCACCGACCTTCTTTTCTTCAAACTTTATAAACTTATGCCACTTATTTATAAATAAACTATTCTTTTCCAGATCTTCTTCTCCCAGCCAGTCTCTGACCTTAACAGGAGTTCTTGGATTTACTATGCACTCATTTACCTGAAGGACGTATTTGAAATCCCCATCCTCATAAAGTCTCCCCAACGGAAACAGCCTGCATATACCAGGTCTGCTGCTATGAATGCTGCACCTTCCATCGACCAGGAATTTACATCCCTCATCCATCTTAAGATGCGGAAGCACAATGCCATCTATCACGGACATTTCCACTATAAATCCAACCAAAAGATCGTCGAAGCTTTTTCCAGTTTCTTTGGATATGTTGTAGACATCATAAGGTGTAAGGACTATAGAAGTTCCCATATCGGATTCACAGCAATGACTACAACCTGCACAGCCACCAGTTCCTACCAGAACTTCGTCATCAGGTCCATAAAATCTGCCGTCGTATATGTCCTTAATATCTTCGTATCTAAGCATTGAAAGACTCCCTTTAGCTAGTTAAAGCGCATACATAGTTATTTTATAAAAATATTAATGTGGACGCAAGAAAAATCCGCAAAAAAAGAGCAACTGCCACCTCAGAAGAGAAGGCAGTTGCCACTTGAATGTTTTTTCTTAGTGGTGGAAAAGTCTGATGCCTGTGAAGCACATAACTATTCCATACTTATTACATGTCTCGATAACATTGTCATCTCTGATAGAACCACCTGGCTGAGCAATGTACTCAACACCACTTCTGTGAGCTCTTTCAACGTTATCTCCAAATGGGAAGAATGCATCTGAACCAACTGATACTCCGGTATTCTTCTTCAGCCATTCTTTTCTCTCTTCTCTAGTGAATACAGCAGGCTTTTCTGTAAAGTACTTCTGCCACTCGCCTTCACCTATAACATCCTCATAATCATCGCTGATATAAACATCGATAGTATTATCTCTGTCAGCTCTTCTGATATCAGCCTTGAAAGGCAGGTTGAGAACCTGAGGTGACTGACGAAGGAACCACTTATCTGCCTTGTCACCTGCAAGTCTTGTACAGTGAATACGTGACTGCTGTCCAGCTCCGATACCGATAGCAGCACCATTCTTTACATAGCATACTGAATTAGACTGTGTATATTTAAGTGTGATCATTGAAATAGCAAGGTCGATCTTTGCTGACTCCGGAAGCTCCTTAGCATCTGTAACAATATTTGAGAAGAAGTTCTCGTCGATAACAAGTTCGTTTCTTCCCTGCTCAAAAGTTACGCCATAAACATCCTTTGTCTCTGATGGAGCTGGCTGGTAATCAGGATTTATCTGGATTACACAATAGTTTCCATTCTTCTTTGACTTTAGGATTTCAAGCGCTTCATCTGTATATCCAGGAGCAACAATTCCGTCTGAGACCTCTCTCTTAACAAGCTTTGCTGTATCAGCATCACATGTATCTGAAAGTGAAATGAAATCTCCGAAGGATGACATTCTGTCAGCACCTCTTGCTCTTGCATAAGCACATGCAAGTGGGCTAAGCTCTCCCATATCATCTACCCAGTAAATCTTCTTCTCAATATCAGTAAGTGGAAGACCAACTGCGGCACCTGCTGGAGAAACATGCTTGAATGATGTTGCTGCAGGAAGGTTAGTTGCTTTCTTAAGCTCCTTTACAAGCTGATAACCATTGAAGGCATCCAGAAGATTAATATATCCTGGCTTTCCGCAAAGTACTGTAAATGGAAGATCACTTCCGTCCTTCATGAAAACTCTTGAAGGTTTCTGATTTGGGTTACATCCATACTTTAATTCTAACTCGTTCATAGTAGACTCCTTTTTATTATTGGATTATGTACTTTATCTTATAAATTACTGATTCTTATTAACGATACGAGTATCAACCTTGCCTGTCTCAACATCGATGAAACGTGTGAAGAGTGATACCTTGTTATCCTCATTCAGAGCGTTCCATACAGTATTAGTAAACTCATCAATATCATCAGTAGCGATTTCTACCGGTGTTGGCTCACCTTCGTAGCTTGGAAGTGGATTTCCATCTCCCATATATGTGTGGATGAAATGTCCTTCACCTGCCATAGGATTATCATAGCTAAATGTAAATCTCAGGCACTGATCAGGATTTCCGTTATTTGACTTAAGGATTGACATCTCATATGTATAGCCATCCTCAATGTGAAGTACACCAGATATTCTAGGTGTGTAGTTTGGAGCATCTGGCTCAAACTCACGATTTCTGAGAGACTCTTCGAATGTATCTCCCTGATCCATGTTCTCATAAATCGTATCTGTCTGATCTCCGTTAGTAACGATAGTATCAGTTCCTCTAACTCTTACAGGTGCGTAGATAATAAGACTTGGGTCCTCCATCTTTGATGGATCAAAAGCCTCTGTTCTGATACCTTCGCCCTCTGTTACGAATACTCTGTTACGGCTGTTCTCTGAACGTCCCATAATAAAGTATGCAATTGCTGCTTTTCTTCCGTCAGGTGTGCATCCAATAACAATTCCACGTCCTGGATAGCTAGTTGCACCAATCTCGGCTGCCATGTTTACTCTTTCCATTTCATCCTCCTATTATTCTTAAAAAATACAAAAGCCGTCTGGGCTTTTTTACCCAGACGGCCGGTCATTCATAAAGCTCTCATGCTCCTCGTGGTAAACTCCACTCTAATCCGTCAGTCACATGAGCTAAATACAATATACATATCACTGATATCAAAGTCAAGAGCATAAAATATCAAATTTCTGTCATATGAAACTAATTAGTGAACCCATTCACCATTACCATTTACATAGTAGCCATTGATTGAAGTATTGGTTGCAAGCTCTCCACTACCATAGAAATAGTAATACTTTCCTTTTATTTCTTTCCAACCGGTAGTAAGGGTTCCACTGGATGATAAGTAATACCACTTACCCTTATCCTTAACCCAGCAGCTTTCCAGCATACCGTAGTCTGAAAGATAATACCAGTTACCTGAACCCGGACTCTGAACCCATCCGGTCTGCATTGCACCACTTCCGCTGAAGTAATACCACTTTCCACTTACCTTAGCCCAGCCTGTAGCCATAAGACCACTATCCAGGAAGTAGTACCAGGTACCACCATCATTCATCCACTGCTTCTCGTACATTCCGTAGTATCCAAGATAATACCATCCGGCATTACCATGATACCATCCAGTCTTTACATATCCTGAACTATCGAAATAATACCACTTTCCACCATCATAGAACCACTTGTTAGCTGGGTAAGAACCATCACTATTCTGATACCACCAGCCACCTGAACCGTTGACCCATTTACCGGTATTCTTTGTATATCCGGAAACATGCTTTGTTCTAGGTGTAACAATATTTGAAAAATCAGTATAACTGAAATCTATATCTACTGAGTTAGCACTAATACCGTTGAGGAAGGTTGTACTACCCGCCTGCCAGATATTTCTTGAAATAGATGTATTAAATGTTCCGTTATATCTTGCAACCCACTTATATACTCCAGAGAGTGAAGAAAGGTCAATATAATTCTTTGCCCAGTTCTCATTACAATAAATCATTGGAGTATAACCAGCAGATTTAATCTCATCACAGAAGGACTTGGCAATTGCTGTGATGGCATCCTTACCAAGACTTGTCTGACTATTATCCTCTAAGTCAAGGGCTACAGGATAAGAAACATTATATCCCTGAAGCTGATCGATAACCCACTGGGCATCAGACTTAGCATCTGATGGAGACTTAGCTGTACTATAGAAGTAAACACCTGTCTTTATTCCCACTGCATTTGCAGATGACATATTCTGCTTATAATATGGATCAAGGTTGTGAGAGCCATGACCAACTCTTACGAAAGCAAAGGAAATACCCTGACTCTTTACTGCTGCCCAGTCAATATTCTTCTGATACTGAGAAACGTCGATACCCTTGATAGTACCTGCAAGACTTGCAGTACTGCTTGTCTGATATCCATTCAAATCAAAGTATGTATAATTACCATTGATAAGCTGCCAGCCTGTCATCATTCGACCAGTCTTCCAGCTTCCATGATCTGAAGTGTTGAAATAGAAATAATGCTCTTCATTATTACTATTCTTTATTTTCTGATATCCTGTAACCATATATCCGTTGGAATCGAAATAGTACCATCCATTGTCATACAGCCAAAAATTCTTTCTCCAGCTTCCATCATCATTAATATAAATCCATTTATCGCCGGACTTTGACCATCCTGCCGCTTCAACACTCAGGCCTGATAAAACAAATGCTCCAGAAAGAATTATAATCGCACATAAAACTCTTACTATCTTTTTGAAACTCATAATTATTCCTCTCTTTTATAAATACAAAGTTAGTAGTTAGGGTAACATGAATTGAGCAAAAAAGCAATTTTATGTTATAATAAGTGGGCTATAAAATAACGGCGAAAGGGGAACTGTTATGGGAGTTTTATCTACACTCTTTTCTAATGTACAGAATCTCGATATAAAACAATTAATAATGTGGGTAATAGGAGGCATCCTGATTTTCCTTGCTATTAAAAGGAAGATGGAACCAACACTCCTGCTCCCAATAGGATTCGGTGCCATTCTTGTAAATCTGCCTATGTCGGGTGCAATCACTCAGACCGTAGGTGATATTGTTCAGGAAGGACCTATCTCAATTCTTTTTGAAAGCGGAATTGCCAATGAGCTTTTCCCACTTTTACTTTTTGTAGGAATTGGAGCAATGATTGATTTTGGACCACTTCTTACAAATCCTAAACTAATGATATTTGGTGCAGCTGCCCAGTTCGGAATATTCTTTACACTGAGCCTTGCTTCACTATTTGGATTCGAGTTACGCGATGCTGCTTCAATTGCAATTATAGGCGCTGCTGACGGACCAACATCCATCTTCGTAGCTAACTATTTCGGAACAAAATATATAGGAGCCATAATTGTGGCGGCTTATTCCTATATGGCACTTGTGCCAATAGTTCAGCCACCTATCATCAAGCTTCTTACAACACAGAAAGAACGTAAGATAAAAATGGAATACAATCCAGGAAGTGTTTCACAGACTACAAAGATTCTATTCCCTATATTCGTTACTATCCTTACAGGAATCGTTGCACCAAATGCAGTTGCACTGATTGGTTTCCTTATGTTCGGAAATCTCATTCGCGAATGTGGAGTTCTAAACTCACTTTCCGAAACAGCTCAGTCAGCTCTGCCAAACCTTGTAACACTTTTCCTTGGAATAACTATCGCCGAGAAGATGCAGGCAGATGCATTCCTCAATCCAGAGACCCTTTTAATCCTGGGACTTGGACTTATAGCATTTATCTTTGACACAGCAGGCGGAGTTCTGTTTGCAAAGCTGATAAATGTATTCGCAAAGAAAAAGATAAATCCTATGATTGGAGCAGCAGGAATTTCAGCATTTCCTATGTCTTCAAGAGTAGTTCATAAAATGGGACTTGAAGAAGACCCAACTAATTTCTTACTTACACATACAATTGGTATAAATGTTTCAGGTCAGATAGCTTCCGTTATAGCAGGCGGACTTATTCTTAACCTGATAGCCAGATAGGAGGACAAGCCATGAAGATAGATACAAATGCATTTATGAATTCTCTTCCTATTATGGGAGTAGGACTTCTGGGAATATTTATAGTAACAATAGTTATCATTGTCGGAATTTACATCTTAAAAGCGATAACTCCAAATGATAAGGAAACTAAAAAATCTGAAAAAGAAGATAAAGTAGATACAAAAGATACAAAGGAAGAAAAGACAGCAGCAAAAAAGGAATCCGCTTTAGATCTCATGAGAGAAAAAGGAAAGAAGGATTTCCTGAAGGAAGAAGAATGTAACTATATATCGCACGATTTGTAGGAGGCTAATATGGAAAAAATCAAGATAGCATTTTATGATTCAAAGGATTATGACAAAGAGTCATTCATAAATTCAAATGTTAATGATGAATTTGAAATAACTTATCTGGAAACAAGATTATCTGTAGATACATATAAGCTGGCAGAAGGCTGTGACGTTGTCTGCGTTTTCGTAAATGATGATGTTAACTCAAAGGTTATAGATAAGCTTCATAAAATGGGAGTAAAGCTTATTGCCCTTCGTTGTGCAGGATATAACAACGTAGATATTGAATATGCTTTCGGAAAGATTCATGTAGTCCGTGTTCCTGCATATTCACCTTATGCAGTAGCAGAACATGCTATGGCTCTGCTTCTCACATCTATCAGAAGAATTCACAAAGCATATATTAGAACAAGAGATTTTAACTTTAGTCTGAATGGCATGACAGGCTTTGATCTTCATGGTAAGACAGTTGGTGTAATCGGTACTGGTAAGATAGGTAGAATCTTTATAGATATCTGTCGTGGTTTTGGAATGAACATTATTGCTTATGATAAGTTTCCTGCAAAGGATTCTGGCATTGAATATGTAGAGCTTGATGAGTTATTTGAAAGAAGTGATATCATTTCTCTCCACTGCCCACTCACTGACGAAAGCCTTCACATGATAAATGCTGACAGTATAGAAAAGATGAAAAAGGGAGTTGCTATTATAAACACCTCCAGAGGTGCACTTATAGATTCCGAAGCCCTGCTAGAAGGAATAAAGGCACGCCACATTGGAGCAGCATGCCTTGATGTTTACGAAGAAGAATCAAATGTATTCTTCCATGATTATTCAAATCACATTGTGAATGATGATACATTAGCAAGACTTATTTCCATGCCTAATGTTATTGTTACATCACATCAGGCATTCCTTACAAAGGAAGCACTTTCAAATATTGCAGATACAACCTTAAACAATGTCAGAGAATTCTTTGAGAAAGATACATGTACAAACGAGGTTTGTTATAAATGTTCTAACTTAGCTAATTGTAATCAGGCACATGATAAGAAGTGTTTCTAAATCTGTACTATCATTTGGATATAGCCTTTTATTTATATATTGAAAATAGTTAAAAATTTTTATATAATATTTTTTGCGCTGTAATTACTGTATTTTTTCTAACAACAGCCGTAAAATCATAAGACCGAAAGGTCAGGGGGATACAATTGTGGGAGAAAAACTATACAGTGGTAGTTATAAGGAATTTATCAGGGGGATCGATAAAAGCGAGTATACTATCAAAGATATAATACAGCACACCAAAAAGGCAGTACCAGGAATCGCTGGCGAACTGCACCTTGGCAAAGTTGAAACCATACTCAAAGCAAAACCAAATCTAATAGACAGGGTCGGATTTGACGGTCAGGAGCTTCTATTCCAATCAGAAAAGGGTTATGATCCGGAGCTTCACACACTGGAATTTACAACTGGTGGTGGAGCATACATTAAGATGAATGCTTATCCGGAAGCAGGCTATAAATGGAGCGAACTTGAACTGGACGACCTTAGATTCATTTGTTCTAATTATTTCTCATTATTCGAAAGAGCAAGATTATCAAGTATCATAGAAAAAGCAGCTGTCACTGAAAGCATGACAGGTGCTGTTAATATTGCTGGACTCTTACAGATTCTCGGAAAATATAAATCAAATGGAACACTAGGCAGATACACTTCTGCTTTTATGAATATCAAAGATTTTAAATTCTTAAACAAGAGACTTGGAATTAAACAGGGTGACGCTGTACTTCGCGGTTTCGTTGATAAGCTGTACGGCTATCTCACACCTGATGAAGTAGTCGCACGTCTAGGTGGCGACAACTTTGTTGTTCTTGTGAGCGACGAAAGACTTGGTGGTTTCCTTGATCTTGTAACTCCACTTGTTCTTACAAGCGTAGATAAAGATAAAACCAAAGAGTTAAATGTATTCTTCCGTATAGGTCTTTGCAACGTTACACAGGATACAGAGATAAGTGATGTACTCGGATTTGCCAGCACAGCTCTCGCAGAAACAAGAAAGCCAGGCAACGGAGATATCATCTGGTTTGATAAGAATATCCACGAACAGCATATGGCAATTCAGAAGGCCACCTTCCTGTTCGGTGAGGCTCTGGTAAATGACGAGTTCCAGGTATTCTATCAGCCAAAGGTAAGACTTGAGGATAATACACTTTGCGGAAGTGAGGCACTTGTCAGATGGATACGTCATGGCAAGGTTCATTTGCCAATGGAATTCATCCCAGCCCTCGAAGAAGATGGAAGCATTACAGAGCTTGATTTTGTAATATTTGAAAAGGTATGTCGTGATATCAGAATGTGGCTTGATACCGGAATAGAACCTGTTAAGGTTTCTGTTAATTTCTCAAAGAATCATATAAAAACAAAAGAAGCTGCACTAAATATTATCGGTATACTTAATAGATATGATATCGATTCAAAATATATTGAGGTGGAGCTTACAGAATCTGCCTGCTACGAAGATATGGAAGCGATTAAGGAATTCCTTGAGACCCTGTCAAAGCATAATATATCTGTTTCAATTGATGACTTTGGTACCGGCTATTCATCACTTAGCCTTCTGAAGAACCTGATGGTAGATATCATCAAGTTAGACCAGTCATTTGTAAGAGCAATCGATGGTGAAGATGAGACCGAAGTAAAGAACGATATGGTAGTTATCAAGAATATCGTTAATATGGTCAAAGAACTTAACATGGATATCATAGCAGAGGGTGTTGAAACCCTTGAAGAAGCCGGTTTCCTACGTGAGGTAAATTGCAATATGGCACAGGGTTATCTGTTCGATAAACCTATGCCACATGATGATTTCGAATTATTACTAAAAGGTAATAGAGTCCTTAATTAAATCTTTTCTGGTTCCGGATAATCCTGACCCATTGTATCGACTGTAACAGTCTTCATAACCTGTGGGACAATAGGCTTATCCGCCCAACCAGTCTTAGTTGTTGCTATTCTATCAACAACATCCTGTCCTTCAGTGACCTTTCCAAATGCTGCATAATCCCCATCCAAATGTGGTGCATCATCATGCATAATGAAGAACTGAGAACCTGCGCTGTCAGGAGCCATTGAACGTGCCATGGAAAGAACTCCAACTGAGTGCTTAAGATCATTTTGGAATCCATTTGAAGCAAATTCTCCTTTTATTGAATATCCAGGGCCACCTGAACCACGTCCGTCAGGATCTCCACCCTGAATCATAAATCCAGGAATAACTCTATGGAAAATAAGTCCGTCATAGAATCCCTTCTTAACAAGTGAAATAAAATTATTAACAGTATTTGGTGCAATCTCAGGATAAAGCTCAGCTTTAATAACCCCACCATCCTGCATTGTAATAGTAACTACTGGATTTGCCATTTTATAAATCTCCTTTTTCTATATTAAGATTCTTCCACAGAATCTTGTGTTGCATCTTTTGCATATAACATCTTCAGTAGAATTGGAGTAAGAATTGAACTTACGATTATCAGCAGAATAACTGAAGTAAAGTATTTACTTTCAAGCATTTCTACTTCCAGTCCCTTCTTGGAAACAATAAGAGCAACCTCTCCTCTTGTCATCATTCCAACACCAATCTTAAGAGCATCCTTGCCCTTGAATCCACAGACTCTTGACATAAGTCCGCATCCAATGATCTTTGATATAAGTCCCACCAATACAAATCCCAATGAGAATAAAAGTATCGTCATATCAAGACTTCTAAGGTCAGTTTGAAGGCCTATACTCGCAAAGAAGATAGGACCAAATATCATATATGAATTAACGTCCATCTTCCTGTCAATATATTCAGAATCATCCAGCGAGCTAAGGATAATACCTGCCACATAAGCTCCCGTGATATCAGCTATTCCAAAATATTTATCTGCTATATAAGAAAGCGCAAGTGCCAGCGCAAGTCCAAGAATTGGGATACGCTGTGTATGAGGATATTTCATATCCAGCCATTTCATAACCTTGTAGATGATAAATCCAACACCTACTGCAAGTATGAAAAATGCAATCGTTCTGAGGATTACATCTGTTATCTTACTACTGGTATCTCTAAAGCTGATAACCATTGTAAGAACCAGAATACCAATAACGTCATCAATAATGGCAGCGCTCAGAATAGTAGTTCCAACTTCATCTGACAACTTTCCCAATTCCTTCAATGCCTGTACTGTAATGCTTACAGATGTGGCTGTAAGAATGGTTCCTATAAATACAGCATGAAAGAATTTATCAGAGCCTATATAGTCAAAGCCATAGAAACCAAGGAATAAAAGCGTTCCTGCTACTAGTGGTACGAATACACCTGCACATGCTATAGCTGTGGACTTAACTCCTGTCTTCTTAAGCTTGTTCAGATTAGTCTCAAGGCCTGCACTGAACATAAGAAGTATTACACCAATCTCGGCCATGCCAGATAAAAAGTCAGAGGGACGCACCCATTTCAAAAGGCTTGGTCCAAGTATAAGTCCAGCTATTATTTCTCCGACAACCTGTGGGGCTTTTAATTTTCTGGCTACCAGACCAAATAGCTTTGCAGTAATGATTATTACTGCAACACTTCTCAGTATTTCTAGTTTTTCCATTATTTTTCCTCTTTAAAAGTTAGTTTTGCCACGACTTCAACATGCATACTTCGTGGGAACTGATCATATATTGAATATTTATCAAGCTTCATTCCCGATTCAGAAAGTATCTTTATATCTCTGGCCAGGGTAGCCGGATCACAAGATACATAAATCATCTTCTTCGGTCTCATCTTAATGATGGTTTCCAGAAGCTTTTCATCACAACCTTTGCGCGGCGGATCCACAACAACTACATCTACATCTTTCTTAATTCTTGAAAGATTAATATCTATATCACCTATTCTGTTCTCGAACCAGTCCGGGACAATTTCCTCTGCTTTTCCAACAAAGAATTCAACGTTATTTATATTATTGAGTGCCGCATTTTTCTTTGCATCATCTATGGAGCTTTGAACAACTTCAACTCCATAAACCTTCTTGGCTTTCTCTGCAAGGAAAAGTGAAATGGTTCCTATTCCGCAATACATATCCCAGACAATTTCTTCTCCGGAAAGATCTGCATATTCAAGAGCCTTCTCATACAGCGCCTGGGTCTGAACAGGATTTATCTGATAGAACGACTCTGCTGAAATCTGGAATGCAACATCACCAATATAATCTGTTATATAATCCTGACCATGTATCAGAATAGTTTTATCTCCAAGTATCCGGTTGGTTCTATCTCTATTAATATTCATTACCACGGATTTAAGTCTGATGTTATTTCCACCAGCTCTGAATTTATCTACTTCCTTGGAAACTTCATAAACAAACTTATCCAGCTCAGGAACATTTCTGGTTGAAGTAACAAGACATACCATAAGCTCACCTGTTCTAAATGCGACTCTGGTAAGCACGTGTCTCAGAATTCCTTCGCCCGTTTCCTCATTGTATACACTTATATGATAACGGTCAGCCCATCTGGAAACTGCCGCAATGATAACCTTATTAACCCTATGACCAATCTTGCAATCTTCTATCGGAATAAGACTGTGAGTTCTTCCCGCATAGAAACCAAGAACTGTGTTCATGCGGCAGCTGAATGCATCAAAATGATCTTTACTGCCACCAACCACATTTCCACCATCGCGAGTTGATACAGGGAATTGCATTTTATTACGATATCTATTTGGAGACTTACAACCATAAACACCTTCAAGAAATTCTTCTGGTTCAGGAATATCGCCTATTCTGGAAAGACAATTCTTCACCTTATTTCTTTTGATCTCCAATTCCTTCTTATAATCAATATGCTGGAGAGTACATCCACCACATTGCTTAGCAACCGGACAGAAGGGTTCCACACGATAAGGAGAAGGTGTTATGAGCTGCTCAAGACGTCCATATGCATAGCTCTTTTTTACCTTTACTATACGGACCTCCGCCTCATCACCAACAACGGTATCCTTAACAAAAACAACCATACCCATAGCATGGCCGATACCCATTCCTTCGTCGGACATATCTTCGATTGTAAACCTAAAGATATCGTTCTTCTCCATCAGATAATAACCCCATAAAAATTGAAAAGTCGGTAGCATGTACTACCGACTTCTAATTATAAAACTTTTCCCGATAACCTGCAAACAAATGTCAAGCAATCTTACCAATTTGATTCAGGACATAGTCCTTAACCTCGTCCTTGTCCATATCCAGGGATATAGCCAACTCCCCGAACAGGCTGTCTTCAGCAATATGAAAATACTTCGAATCTGAGGAAGTAACCTTTTTACCCTCTGCTATTCTCTCGTCCATTCGAGCCTGAATAGTCTTAAGAAGCTCTACAAGGATTGTTGGGTTACATGTCAAAACGGCTTGTTTATATTCTAATTCTCTTTTCTTTTCCTCGAAGATTTCCAGTTCCTGAATATCACAAATACCTTTAATAAAATCTTCTGCCTCTTCTCTGGACATTACCTTTCTCATTACGACACGTTCATTATCTACTGGTGTAAAAATTTCACTATCACGAATATAGCAAGGAACCATCGTATAATACATTTTGTCTTTAGGTATTCCGGACATTTTCATCGGTCCGACATTTGTTACTTTGCAGACCCCATTACTACCATAGATAATAAAATCGCCTACATTAAACATTTCCAAATCACTCCTAATCACTAAAAACAAACTATCCAACTTTTAAACTAAGCCGTCCATTACTATATTAACACAATAAGAATTCATTGGTAAGGAGTAAATAAATTTTCGTGAAATGTGATATAAAATGTATGTTTCAGTTGGTTATTTTTGCACAGATTTAAAGCTTAATCACATCTGTCAACCTCTTCATAATCTTCTGTATCGAAAGAAATGATTCCATCTGAGGTTGTTACTACATAGAGATAATCACCTATGACTATACCACGTGAGTTATAGAGCTCTGAGTAGGTATACAAATCATCAAATTTATAGCTGAGAAGTTTTTCAAATCCATCCTCATCATCATAGTCAAATACCATATAATAATAACCTTCATTTTCTAACTCTTCAGCATCCTGTTCAGTCGCATCAAGCTCTGTTGCCTCTTCATCTTCTTCAATAATATCATCATCCTCTTCATAGAGGTCTTCTTCTATCCAGCTGTAATCATAATCGTATGCATATATTCCCATACCAAATGTACCATCATTTGAATCAAACATGAATGCATTTCTATCGTTGAGAACTGATGCTTCCTGATATGTCTCATAAACCTTTGTGGCTTCTTCTTTTATGTTATAAGGATCACTTGTATCGAACATTGTGAACTTAATGCACTGTATCCAGCCTGTATCCTCATCAGCTTCATAACCTATTCCAAGCATCTTTCCATCTCCATATGGATGCAGATATGCTGAGAAACCAGGAATCTTAAGGTAATCTGTGAGCTTAGGATTTTCAGGATCAGAGAGATCAACAGCAAACAGTGGATCTGTATTTCTGAATGTAACGAAGTATCCTGTCTCACCCATAAATCTTGCTGATTTAACTGTTTCGCCCTGTGCTAAATTCTTAATAACGCTAACCTTTTCAAGATCCTCATCAAGAATGTAGAGTGCATTTGCATTTCTATATTCATTATCTGTATATGTTGTAACGAGTCTTACATAACCATCATACTCATCAATACTGTAATCGTCATTGAGATATCCTGGGAATGATCCAGTGGTATCATAAGTAAGTTCTCCATCATCATAAGAAATCTTAATGAGACCAGATTCATTCTTATAACCATCTACCCAGCTATATCTATGATTTGCAAAATAGATGTTGTTCTTACTTACATACAGTGTGCTGTTTCCGGCCATAACTGCCATCTTATCAACAACCTTCGCCTTCTTAATATCAACTGCAGAAATCACTGTATAATATGGATAATAAACATCATCATATACATAAACATCTTCTGGATCCAGAATTTCATCATCAATATCAGGGATGTAAGTTTCATACTTCTTTTTCTTTATCTTATTATAGTTAAATGTTACTCCTGAGAAGGTATAAAGCTTTCCATCAACCATTCTTGAACTACTATAAAGTCCACTCTGCTTTATTGTATCCACGAGTTCAGGCTCGCCCTTGTCGCTTATATCATAGATTGCTATATAAGTTTTACACTTTGTATTACCCATGTAAAAGCCTGAGTAAGTTGCAGACCCACCACTAGTACCCATAAGTACAAGATATTTATCATAGATATACATTTCTGAAAAACTATAATCATCTTCGAGAACGTTTACGCTGCCCTCTTTTTTTATCTTTCCGTCATCTACGCTATAGAAGAAAAGATGTTCTGTCACAGTGTCATACTGATAAATGTACTTTCCATCTGTCTTTACAACATCACCTTCATTAACACCTTCTGTACGAACATTAGTATCTGTAAAGTCTAATGATGAACTATCATTATCACTTTCTTCTCTTTTATAAGTAGCTCCCGATGTTGGTGCAAGGGTTTCCGCTTCAGCAGCTGCTTCTGTACTTTCAGCCACAGCATCTTCATAAACTACATCGGTTTCATAATCTACATATTCAATTTCTTCCATACTCTTCTTGTAATTCTTAAAGTTTTCGTAAGCCATCTCATAGGACTCTTTACCCTTACCAAGCTTTACATCTGAATCTGGATCATTATTATCTTCAACACCACTCTTATTCTTTTCAACCTGTCTCATAATTGCTGGGAAAGAAACCAGTCCCACTGTGATCACGAGCATTGCTGCAATTACAATTGGAAGAATAACACTTCTCTTACGAACAGGTGCCGGAGCAACCTCGTCAGAAATATCCTGACTCATGCTTCTCTTATACTTTTCATCTACAGACATACTAGCAAGCTTCTGTTCCACATTCTCTGGTCTTAGAGATTCAGGAATAGGCTGCTGTGTATTTTTTAATTTATCTTCAACCATGTTATCTCTATTATTACTCATTGAATAACCTCCTTCGCATCTTCGCTAGTGCTCTGGAATACTTTGACCTCACAGTATTTCTGTTCAGTCCCATTATTCCGGCAACCTCCGAACTGTCATATTCACCATAGACGGTAAGTGTAACAATCCTTTTTTCCTCCTCTGTAAGAACCGAAAATGCGTCTCGGACCAGATCTTTATCCTCAACATTCTGCATCATATAATCGAAGGTTCCAGTAGTACTTGCAACTGTTTCCAGCGGTACATCCGCTTCCATTTCCCTTCGTTTTACATACTCTCTGAGAATCCTATTACACTTATTGTCTAAAATTCTAAAAATCCATCCTCTGAATGCACTGTCATCTCTGAGTCTTCCCAGACCTGCATATGCATCCATTACCGTATCGCTTACTACATTCTCTGCATCTTCCGGATTTTTCAGGATATAAAGCGCTGTCCTGTAAAGATCCTGATAGATCATTTCATATAGCATTGCGAAGCTGTGGGCGTCCCCAAACTTAGCCTGTTTTACCAGGGCTATCATCCTTTCTTTTTCATTCATAATACTTCTCCTTCAACTGTCATAAGAGGTGTTATACCTCTATAGTGTGTAATAGTTTCCCTTCTGTTGCAAAAAAAATAAAAAAATAAAAGTCCTGCTAAATCATTAGCAGGACCTTTGTAAGTGTAGTCTCTTATTATTCCTTAACATTCTTATTAAAATAATCGTAAGGAACTATGTTCACCCTGTAATGACGTTGATCATCGCCATAGCTTTCTGATTCTGAAACAACCTCTGCATCAAATCTGATATTTGTCGTCTCATAATAGTCTGTATTCTTCCACTGATTTCTAATACGCGCGAAAACAGTTTCAACATACTCCTCTGAAAGCTCAGGGAGAAGCAGGAAAAATTGATTAGTATCTTCCTGCATCATCAGATCACTCTTTCTAAGTGAACTGTTTATTACTATACCGAATTCCTCAGTAATCTTTTCAAATTCCTCCTCGGAAATTGATGAATCCTTAGGAATTAATGTTACCAGCGCTCTATAAGCAACTGTATGATAGCTTCTGATGTATCTAAGTAAAAATCTGTAAGCTATACTGAATGCACCCTCATCCAGCCAAAGAGCTGAATTCATAGTTTCCTTTTCTTCAAGCTTTCTGCTGATTTTCTGCAGATCCTGAACAGACGCTTCCATTTTCATTTTTGCCACTCTCCCCTTCTCTAGATTAAAACCCCATTTACAATCTAGTCATTCTTCTTAAGGTAATTTGTAATAATAAGCTTAGCCTTACCTTCTGAAGTAGAACCTGTTGTTACCATCATAACATAATTTCCCTTAAATACAAAGAACTGAACCATACTCATTGAAACTCCACCATAGGTACAGCTCATTATGTATCCGTCACATGTCTTTCCGGCAACAGTCATTTTATCCTGAGTAATGCTGGTAACAGTAAAGCCCTGAGCTTCCAGTTCTGATCTATAATCATCCTCAAAAGACTTTATAAGCTTTTCTGTATCTGTACCAGATTCTTTTATATTGTAAGGGGTCTGAGATACAGTGAGATTAAGAATCTCTACAGTAGATTCACGTTTTGCATAAAGCTCTGTAGCATTCTGACCAGCACTGAGCATTTTCTTCTCCTGCTCTGCATCTCCTGGGTAAGATTCTATTTCCCAGCCAGAACCCAGTTCTACTTTTATATCAAAGTATTCGTTTGTATATGTTGTATCAGAAACAACGCCCGGAATATAATTTGCTTTTCCAAAGACCTTCTTAAACTGGGATACACCAATAATGAGAAGGATTACCAGAACCGGAATGATGATGAACAGAGGATTGATTCCGCTCTTACTCTTCATTACTGGTTCATCGCTTCTATATGGAGAACCGCCCATCGGTCTACCCTGTGGCATTCCCTGGTTTGGTCCCATTGGTCTGCCCTGTGGCATACCCTGATTTGGTCCCATTGGTCTACCCTGTGGCATACCCTGACTACGAGGATCCTGAGAAGCTCCCATAGGATTAGTGTAAGGTGTCTGAGTCGCATCTGTATTATTGTAGTAAGTATTATTAGTGAATGCAGACTGACCATTACCATTAAAATTAGGATTTGTGCTAGGTCCACCATTTACATTTGGATTATTTACTGGATCATTGTTCTGTTTTAACTGCATAAAATCCCCCTTTACTTAAAACCTTTTTACTTTCTTACAAGAAGTGACTGACCTGTCATTTCCGCAGGCTGCTGCATACCCATTATCTCAAGAAGAGTAGGAACGATATCGCAAAGCTTTCCACCTTCTTTAAGTGTATAAGCCTCATCATAATTTACAAGGATAAATGGTACAGGATTTGTTGTATGTGCTGTATGTGGCTCACCTGTCTCATAGTTAAGCATCTGCTCACAGTTACCGTGATCAGCACAGATGAAGAGAACTCCACCAACTTCCTTAACAGCCTCAACTGCTGTACCAACACATTTATCTACCGTTTCAACTGCAGCAACTGCAGCATCAAGAACTCCTGTATGTCCAACCATGTCTGGGTTAGCAAAGTTGATGATAATAACATCATATTCACCTGATCTGATGGCTGCATTTAACTTCTCACTTACTTCTGGAGCACTCATCTCTGGCTGAAGATCATAAGTTGCAACTGCTGGTGAATTAACAAGAATTCTATCCTCATCTTTATTTGGCTCTTCAATACCACCATTGAAGAAGAATGTAACGTGTGCATACTTCTCTGTCTCTGCAAGTCTAAGCTGCTTAAGACCATGGTTTGCAAGATACTCACCAAATGTATTTGTAATCTCCTGCTTCTTGAATGCAACAAACTTGTTAGGGATTGTCTCATCATAATCCTTGAAGCAGACATATGTAAGTGGCATAAAGCCATTTGCTCTCTTAAGATACTTGATGCACTTTGTGTCTGTCTCATCACCTTCCTGTGCAGCTATATCCTCATCACTGAAGCAAAATGCTTTTGTAATCTCACGGGCTCTATCAGGACGGAAGTTAAAGAAGATAACTGAGTCATTAGGCTTAACAAGTGAAAGTGGAGCACCACTCTCGTCTGTGATAACTGTTGGGATAACAAACTCATCTGTTACTCCATCATCATAAGATTTCTGCATAGCTTCAATAGGATCTGTAGCCTTAATTCCTTCACCAGTTACAAGTGAATCGTAAGCCTTCTGAACACGGTCCCAGTTGTTATCTCTGTCCATAGCGTAGTAACGTCCGCTGAGAGATGCAACCTTTCCTACTCCGATTTCCTTTGTCTTGTCGATAAGCTCCTGGAGGTAATCCTTTCCAGATGCTGGAGGTGTGTCTCTTCCATCAAAGAATGGATGAATGTAAACATTCTCAAGTCCTTCCTTCTTGCAAAGCTCAAGGATTGCATAGAGGTGTGTATTGTGACTATGAACACCACCATCTGAAAGAAGTCCCCAAAGGTGAAGATCACTATTATTCTCTTTACAATTATTTACAGCACGGAGAAGCTCCTCATTCTTGAAGAAATCTCCATCCTGGATAAACTTTGTTATAAGTGTAAGGTCCTGATAGATAATACGTCCTGAACCAATGTTCATATGACCAACCTCGGAATTACCCATCTGTCCATCTGGAAGACCAACTGCCATTCCTGATGCAAGACCTCTTTTATATGGATAGTTCGCTTTAAGGCTGTCCATTACTGGAGTATTTGCAATGGCGATTGCATTTGCCTCCTTAATATCAGACTCTCCATAACCATCAAGTACCATTAAAACTACAGGTTTTTTACTCATTATTTTTTCTCCTCTTCTATATGTCTATGAACAACCAAAAAAGGCCATTCATTAATACACTGATACAGTCCCATAGTATAAATGATTTTGGCCTTTTTTGCAATGTTATAAATGTTTGAAACCCATTAAAAATAGGACATTCCTAGCCTGCGAACATAATTCCTTCGAATGCTTCTTCAATATCAATTCCGTTTACAGTATGTGGATAGTCGGAATCGTCTATTTCAATTCTTACAATAGAACCATCGTCCAGTTTCAAATCCACATAGGTTTCGTTATCAGATCTATACAGCTTACAATTTGAATTAGCAGGAATAGTTGTTTTGTCTCCAACGTTTCCTGATTCATCTACCGACTTACCTTCAACATCAATTTTGGATGTCAGATTAAAGTCAGCCGGAATGTCAAAGTAATCCTGAAGTGGTTCCACCAGTCCGTCCTCACTAATATGAGATGGCATTACTCCACCGGTTGTACTGATGAGGCTCATTGTTTTATAAACATAAAAGAAATCAGGATTACAGAAAACACCTTTATAATCTACAAAATAATCATCTCCATTTTCATAAGTCTTATTCGGAACAGCAAAGCTTGTTTCGCCTTGTCCAAGCAGTTCAACGCCATTCGTAGATAATTTATAAATATAAAGGATCTTATAATCATTATCTTCGCTGGTCACTAAATAGAGATAGAAATTACCATTTCTCTTTACGATATATGTTTTATAAGCATAGAATTCATAATCATGAGTAAAGGTCTGGCCACCTGCCTCTATGTCCATTCCAGAATAGTATGAATAAGTATTATCTTCATTGTATTCAACTCTAGGATTAAAATTAATATAATCCAGACTATCATCCCCATCAATATCTTCCATCATGGTAGAGGTTTCAAAAATCCAGTCACCTTCTGACTCTCCATAACCTTTATTAAAGATATCAGGATAATATTCATATCTGATATTCAGCACCTGCATGCCTGCCGCATAAGATGCTATATCATACGGATTGTAATACAGAGTAAGATATGTTGGCCCCATGGACCAGTTTATAGTATCAGGATCATCAAAGCTTTCAGCCAAAAGATCTGTTGATTCTGTTTCCGAAGAAGCAAGTTCAGAATAATCTCTGGAGAACACTTCGAGAGCTGCTTCCTTCAGACCATCAATATCTCCAACTACATCTGTCAGTTTTAATTCTTCTCCAGTCTGAACGTCGTAAGTATAGCCCACATTTGCATAGTAGCCATGAGCCCCACCTAAAAATGATGATGTGGAATCAACAATACTTATAACACTTTCATCGAACCTTACAATGCTCGCTCTACTCTCATCATAATAGCCTGAGAAATACTGTTTACTCTCTTCATCATAAGAATCATACTGTTCCTGAGCCATCCCAACCATTTCATCTATATCAAAATCGCCCTCAGTATTTTCGTTATTTCTGGCATTATAGCTTTCCAGAGCCTTTTTTATTCCTGAAAATGAATCCGCCTGTTCATCCATAATATAAAGCTCGTCATAGCTTTTTGTATAAAGTCTTACACCTTCATCATTATCTCTATACTCATCACGTGCTGCAGCATAAATAAGCACATTCGAAACATCACCATCTGATGCAACCTCAGCTACATCTCCTGTTGATGCTGTATTCTCTTTCTCATCAGTGCTGTCGCCGTCAGTTGCCACTTCCTCTGTCACAGCCTCCTCAGTATCAAGGGTAGCATGTTCAACTGCACCACCTCTTCCACAACCTGCTAGGCTGAGGATAATGAGGGCGCTGAGCATAGAGCTTATTATTTTCTTTCTCATCTTATAAACCTATTGCCTTCCTTGTCATACTTATAGCCAACAGATGCAAGCTTACTAACAATCTCGTCTTCACTAACCCCATATGACTTTGCCAAGTCAGTCAGGGAACTAAAATTATCTCTCAGCTGCGTATTAACAAAACTCATTAACATTATTGGGTCCTTTGGTATATCCATAATTTCTCCTTATCTGCACGATAGATATATTACCTGATAATCCTTTGAAATCTCATCCAGGAATTTTTTAGCCCCCGCCATATTCCTGGCATCCAGTCCACTCAGTGGATCATCCATTACAACGGCTGGCTTTTCATTATCATACATAACATCCAGAAGTGCCAGTCTTATACAAAGGCCGATCATTGCACTGTATCCTGTACTCTGAGCTTCTATGCTATGATAGGAACCTTCTTCCTTTCTTTCGATATTCATATTTGCATCGATACGAAATTCCTTTGGATCCAGGTTGCCGGTCATAATAGTATAATACTTATCAAATGCATCCTTAACCGGGCTCATATATTCAGCTACAAAATTCTCTTTAGCTCTTTGAAGAAACTCTCCTGTCTTCTCAACAATTTCATACTGTTTTGCCAGTTGTTCCTGTTTCTCTTTCATTTCAGCAAGAGAAGCCTTCTGTTCCTGCAGCATGTCCATGCCCTCAAGAATCTCCTGTATCTCATGCTCATACCTTGCGATAACATTTCGCGAATCCGATTGTTCCTGACTAAACTCTTCTGAGCCAGAATTTACATCAAGACCAGGATGAGCTGCAAGATATGCTTCAAGTTTCTCTTTCTTAGCGTCCAGTTCTTTTCTTAGAGACTGGGTACTTTCAGCAGATGAATCATTCATCTTCTTTAAGTCATTAAACTCTTTAGCTTTGGCCTTAAGATCATAAAGACAATTCTCAGCATCTAATCTGGAATACTGAATACCATAGATTTTAAGAAAGTCCTTGATATCAGATTCCATTCTTCTTATATCCTCATTGTTGGCTTTAATATTCTGTTTGTATTTATCAATTCCAACTCCGCCTGCAGCAGGGGCTGGCGCCTTTTTTGAAGTGAGGCTTATACAGAGAACCACTACACCAATAACAGCTAATACCGCGCCAATGATAATGGCCGCAACTTTGATTGTTCCACCTAAAACAAAGGCAAGAATAATAGCAGCTATTCCAAGAATTAGCGCCAGGAATCCTGGAATCGGACTAATAGAATTTCTTCCCTTATTATTTTGAGCCGCCTGCTCAGCAACTTCCTCTTCTGTTTCTATAAGCATTTCAAGATTTTCATTTTTAGAAATAAGCCCTTGAATGCTATTGATCTTATCAATATTTTCTGAAACAGCTTCCTCTTCCGGAACTCCATTTTTAAATACATCCTCAAGAACCCTAAGTCTGGACGTATCCGCCTTTGGAAGAGAATCCAGACTACGCTCTAGCGAATCAACCTCAGTCTTAAGACCGCTAAGTTCTCTGATTTCTTTATTTTTATCCTCAAGGGCACGAAGTTTTTCTTCTTCCTTTTCTTTATTAGTTCTGACATCCTTCAGTCTCTTATCGAGATCCTCTGATGTACTGATATCTCTTTCCAGTTGAGCAATAGATTCTTTATATTTTGATAGCTCACCAGTCTTTCTTCTTGGTGAATTCTCATTCAGGAAAGATGTTATCTCAGCTGCAGCTCTATCATAATTCTCAAGGTCTCCCTTTTGAGAAACAGAACCAACCTTCGCACCTATGCTGCTGTTTATACCTTCATATCTGATATCGGAACTACTGATAAATGCAGTCCTCATAAAGGACTCTCTATCAACACCAAAAATCTCTTCCCCGGGAACCTCAGAAAAATCTTTACTTTCAAGACCAGTTTTTGAGTCCAGGAGCTTGAAGGTCATATCCTTATCCTTCTTTCCGAAATCTCTTTCTATCGTATACTCTTTTCCACCGACTTCGAAGCTCAGGCTTCCACCAAAGAATCCGCCATTCCATGGCTGATACATTGTACGCTCATTCTCTGCATAAACCTTTTTTCTGCTTCCTTCAAGCCCATAGAACATGCATCTTATAAATGCACCAAGAGTAGATTTGCCCCAGCCATTATCCTTACAGATATCATTGAGACCAGTATTAAAATCAAGATCAACATTTGAGAGCTTACCGAAATTTTCTATATGACAGCTTAAAAGTTTCATAAGGCAGCCCCCTCTCCTGCAAGTAAAAGAACACCTGTTCTGATTATGGCAGCAGCATCCTCTTCTGAAAGATTTCCCGCCTCCTGCTCAGCCTTAACAAGTCTTACAAATTCACCCTTCATAGTCTTGTCATATGCAAAGCTGTTATAATCTATACTCACACTTGTTTTATCTTTAACAGTCAGATAATAGTAATCATTATCCAGCATCTTTGCTATATACAATGTATCAAACTCAGCATCAAGAGAAACCTCACCAGAAAGAACTATCCTCACCATATCCTCCGGAAGAACCTCTGTATCTCCTGTTCCTGCCAGTTTAGTTTTTATGCTCTTTATCATTTCATCAGACGTAGTACAATCACTCACGTCCACAAAAATCTCATGCATAACTCGTTTTGCAAATGGAATAAATTCCACATCCAGCTTACCGCCTGAAATAGTAAGAACATTAAAACCACGAGGGCCGCATTCATCAAAACCTCTTCCCTCAAGGCAGCCAGAATAAGAATAGACCCCTCTTGCATCCAGTTTTTCAATCTTTGGAGCATGAACATGCCCAAGAGCCATATAATCTATTCCACGATTTCTATAATCTTTTATTGGGATTACTTCTGCATCCTTCTTGGACGAACTGATGGTCTCCTGACCATGAAGAGTAAGAATGTTAAATTTACTCTGATCGAGAGCCAGAGAATTAACGAGATGAGAATTGTTGTCCGCATTTATCTCAGCCCCGGTTATTACAACCTCCTGTCCTGCATCTTCGGAGTTCAGTCTGCCATCATCAACCAGAGTAAAGCTTGTCCAGTCATCACCAAAAAGCTTAAGGTTTTCAGGAATAAAGCCAAACTTTTTTATCACGTCCTGAATAAAACTGTCAGCATCGTGATTACCTCTGAGATAGTAAAATGTCATCTCCGGATTGTCAGTAATTGAAGCCATGACTGCATTTCTTGCAGTGGCTGAAATTCTTGTAACATCGAAAAGGTCTCCGGCTATAAGTATAGCCTGAGCCCTTTCGTTTAATGCATATTGAACCATCGAATTATATGTCGAAATCAGTTCATTTCTTCTATCTCTCGCCTGATCAGCCGAAAGATGTCTGCTAAGTTTTGAATCCAGATGTATATCTGCTGTATGTATTATTTTCATAGTAATTTCCTTTTTATCTATTCATGTCACTTACTTTCATGTTATTAACTTTTCTGAAATGGAACCAATTAATAATAAACGCAAGTACCGATTCAAAAAGAATCGCCATTCCCCATGACATAATACTGAATCGACGAATTAACATCATATCTTCACTTTCAACCAGACTAATACACTTATCATTGAAAATGAAGCCAAGTAAGACCGCCAAAGAAAGTGATATAACCATAGTCATTATCATCTCACGAGCCAGATACCTGATTGTCTGCTTCTTACTAAACCCATTTATTCGCATCACTATAACTTCTTTCTTCTTACCACTTACATAAATATCGACAAGATTAGAAAGAACAAATACTCCAAGTATAAGAGCAATAACTATTACTATAACAACGGTAATATCAAAGATAACCAGCGTTGTTTTATAATTATTAACAGTATCACTAGGCACGGTCACATTTGCATTTGGAACAATTTCTTTTACCTTGTCCTTAATAGCATTAATATCATCCATATCTGCCTTAATAAGAACTGTATTATTTTTCGCTTCTTTTCCAAATGTATCTCTGTACGAATTACGGGTCATGAGCATTTTCCTGCCGAAATAGTTAGTATAAATACCATTCACTTGTACAGTATGCGGATTATAATCTGAATCAAGTAAAATTATAATATCCTTATCCTTTATATGATTCAGTTCATAAAATCTGGAATATACTACAACTCCATCCTCAGGCACCTCTATTTCCTTACCTGTCTTGAAGTCATCCACCTGATAATAATCACCCAGTACACTTGTATCAGCCACAACTACATTAGTAAAGTTACGTTCGTCTCTTACATTTGATATAGTTGAAATAGATGCAATCCTTGCATGTTCTATGCCGCTATCATCAAGGTACTTCTCAATCGCTTCAACTTCTTCCTCATCCTTATCATTATAAGTGAATGAAAGAGTATACCTCTGAACCCCATATAGCTGTTCATCAAAAACTTCTGTCATTGCATGTTTTAATGTTAAGCTTATTCCTATAAGAAGACAGCTTCCTGCAATGATAACAATAGAAATAACAACTCTGGCTTTTTCAGACCCCATATTACGGAAAATAAGTCTTGTATAAAGACTTCCATGAGGTAAGCCTATACTAAGTTTTCTATGTTTCTTAGTAGTCTTTTCTCCACTTAGAAGTTTTATTGCAGGCTGCTTAAATAGCTTATAACATGCAAGTATTGTAGCAATAACTACAGTAAGTATATTTGCCGCAACAATAATAATCGCTGGGAGTACTGAGAAATAAATATCAGGCACTCCATATATATAAGTACCACCAATACTATTTCCTAAAATCTTTTGAAGTATAATTTCAAGACCAAAGCCAAGTAAAATACCTAAAACTACAGAAACTAATCCAAACATTAAATATTTGGACATAATAAGATTATCCTTAAAACCAAAAGATTTCTCTGTACCTACAAGAGTTCTCTGTTCATCAACAATAATATAGATTGAAGAAAAACATACTAACACGCTTATTAAAATGAATCCAACGGCAAAAACAAGCGACATTAATCTAACTGAAGTAATACTATTGTAAAGCTGTCTGAAGCCACTGTTAGTTTTTCTGTCTAAAATAACATAATTGGTTTCAGATAACTTCTCTATGTTACTTTCAGCTTTAGCAACTTCAGCATCAACCTCTTCTTTCTTTGTATCAAGTTCCGTCTGGGCATCCTCCAGTTCCTTGGCGCCCTCTGCTTTTGATTCCTCGTATTCAGCTTCTTTTTCTTCAAGCTCAGCCTTATAGCTTTCCAGTTCAGTTTTTCCAGAATTAATGGAAGCCTGAGATGAATTAATTATGCCACTCAGTTTCTCATCCATGGCATTATATTCATCTGTAAAAACAGTTGACGGCTCCACAGGATCTGACGAGGTGCTCGAGTCGTCTGTTGAAGCAGTTTCATCTGCTTCATCCTTTGACGTAGAGCCTCTTTTACCATTAGTTATAGGAAGATCATCTTTATCAGCATTTTCCAGATTAACCTGGGAATCCTGAGGCCCCCTTAAAGACTGTTTTATCCCAGAAGTATATTCAGTAAATTCTGCATTCTTTTCTTTAAAATCCTGAACAGCTTCACTGGAGTCATCCAGCATTTCAGACATTTTTTCAGCGCTTTCCTGCAACTGAAGAGTTTTCTCTGTTAATGTGGATGAAACCTCAGTTATTGAATCCACCTGATTGTCCATCTCTTCTGCTTTTGATTTATACGAAGCAAAAGTACCAGTGTAAAAATCGTTAAGTAAATCCAGATCTTCCTGAGCTCTGTCTATACTTCCCTCGTAATAACTGATCTTCTTCTTTGCATCGACAAGTGCTTCAGATGCGCTCTCTACCTTTTCATCATAAATAGACTGGTTCTTATCTATTTCATCCTGAGCATCATCAATCTGACCATAATATTCCTCTTTATTTTGCTCAAGCTCCGTTTCAGCATTTGCCTTTACTTCTTCGTATTCTTCTTCGCCAATGATAGCAAGCTCTTCATATATTCTCTCTTTAATTTCATCTACATGATCAAAGTAATTCTGCGAGAAAATAGACGCCTGAGAAGGATAACTAACCTTTACTACAGCCGAAGCATAGTATCCCATAAAGCTTTCTTCGCTGAAGGCACAGTCATCAACGACGATAAACTTCTCTTTACCATTTCTTGTATAATCTGGATGATTAACAAATCCTGTTACTTTGAATGAATCATTCTTTATATATTTCTTTTTAGATTTTGAGATGGAGAAACTAATACTATCCCCGATTTTTATTCCTTTACTTTTGGCATATCCATAAATAATTGCGCACTCATCTTCCTTTTCAGGAAGCTTTCCTTCTATAACCTTTGGTACGCTGATACGATCTGTAAGATTAATGATATCAAATTTATCTGTCTTGCCATCTATAGTGGTTTTCGCGGTAATCTTGTAAATACCTTCAGCATCATCTACTCCATTTACTTTCTTGATTCTGCTTATATCTTCTTCTGTTATTCCTGCCGAAGAAATAATATCAAAGTCTTTGAAATTCTGTGATCTATAAAAGTCACTAGCGTCTTTTGATAATGCTCCTATATAGTAATAAGTCCCAAGGAAGACTCCTACAGAAAGCATAACAATAACAGCAATTGAAAGGGCAATTGCTTTCTTTTTCCAAATATTACGTAATGCGTCTTTTATTCTAGTTTTTTTCATCTGCTTACCACGACAGTTCTACTGCTTTAACTGGTTCCATGTTTACTCTTACACTTGATACAAGACCGGCCCTTAGCTTCACAACACGATCTGCCATCTTAGCGATTTCTGGATTATGTGTGATCATGCACACTGTTTTCTTTTTATTACGAACAATATCTTCAACAACCTGAAGAACCTCTATACTAGTCTGATAATCCAATGCAGCTGTTGGCTCGTCCGCCAGGATTACTCTTGGATTCTTTACGAGAGCTCTCGCAATAGAAACTCTCTGCTGCTGACCACCTGACATCTGAGAAGGGAAGTTATCAGCTCTTTCCTCCAGACCTACCAACCTAATGGCATCTATAGATTTTAAAGGTTCCTTACTGTTTTCTGCTATAAACTCAACATTTTCTATGGCTGAAAGGTTAGGCATGAGATTATAAGACTGGAATATAAATCCAATATAATCTTTTCTGTAATCTGTCAGCTGAGTATCACTTGGATGAGAAAAATCTTTTCCATCTATTTCAAGTGAACCCTCGGTGAGTGAATCCATTCCACCGATGATATTTAGCATCGTTGTTTTTCCACATCCACTTTCACCAAGTATTACCAGGAATTCTCCTTCATAAATATCCAGGTCGATTCCCTTCAGAACCTGAACAGTCGATTCACCCGATTTATATTCTTTTGTAACATTCTTAAGGGAAATAATAGGCTTATCCTTCGTCATGATATTGACAATATATCCCTTATCCTCAATATCCATAGCGGAAAGAGCAGCAATATTTTTACTTATCTTCAGATCTTCCGGATAGAACCTTCCATCAATTTTATTTATAAGTTGAATACATCCATAAACGCCTGTTGGGGTTTTAAGAGGAACCGCCAGCATGGTCTTGGTTTTGTATCCTGTTTCTTCATCTTCATTAGTGGAGAACCTTACATCTGTAGTTGCATCATGGATGACAACATATTCCTGATTATTGAAAGTATAGCCAAGAATACCCTGATGTGAATCTACACTGACTCCGGTAACATCAATCTTTCCTGTACACGCAACAATATAAAGCCTGCTATCTCTTTCATCATAGATCCAGACAAAGCCGTTCTCGCATCCAACTGTTTCCACAAGAATATTCAGACAGGAAGCAAGTCCATTCTCCATCTGTTTTTCATCCTGCAACGCAATAGTGGCATTCCATAAAGCCTTCTTGTATTTTGATTCTTGCTTATTCATATATCCCTCCAAGGATTTATTTTCTTCCTTTGATACATTTAAAACTCATTATAAAAATTATATAATAAATCACCCATAAGCACAAATTTTAGTAGCATGACGCACATCAAAATATAAAAATAGAAAGGGCGATCCATCTCTGGACCACCCTTTCGGACTTGAACAATATGAAGTTTGGCTAATTCCTCACCTCAAGGAATCTTAAGAACTCATCCTGCGGCAGAGGCTTGGAATAGTAAAATCCTTGAATGTAATCAATCCCAAGATCCTTGATTCCCTGCATTTGTTCTTCAGTCTCAACACCTTCAGCTACCATCTTCAGACCTAATTCTTTGATCATATTTACAGTAGCTTTCATAACAACCTTTGCTCTCTCACTCTTAAAATAGTCAAGCACCATACTTCTATCAAACTTAACTATCTTCACAGGCATATCAACTATATAGTTCAGGTTGGATTCACCTGTACCAAAATCATCAAGTGAGAAATTACAACCCAGATTCATAAGATCATTCATATTCTTTAGGAGTACATTTCTCTGATTCAGAGTTGAACTCTCTGTGATTTCAAGATTAATGTCATCTGGCGTAATCTCAATTTCTCTCATGATATCCTGATACTTTGTGGAAAGCATTGGATTTTCACATTGTGCAACTGAAAGGTTTACCTCAAGGTATTCAATACCTTTCTCTTTCAGCCCACATTCTTTAATACATTTACATGTTTTTTCGAAAACTCTCTGACCCAGCTGTTCGATAAGTCCGGATTCTTCTGCAACCGGTATGAACTTGCCAGGCATCATAATCTGTCCATCCTTAGTTTTGATTCTTGCAAGAGCTTCTGCAGATACAAACTTATCCGCAGCGATGGAATAAATAGGCTGATAATAAACTTCAATTCTGTCCTGATTAAGAGCATCATTTATTTCTATTATCATTCCATTGTATTCACGAATTCTCTCAACGCTGTCAAATTCCAACGTTCTGGAGTCAGCACCAATTTCAAACTTATCTCTGTTTCGCTGATATACAGCAACAAACTCTTCTGTAGTTGAAGCAATGTGTCCATCAGGAACATATAAGAACTTTGTATTATTAATGTTTGGCCATGAATCCTTAAAGCGCTCTCTTATAACATCCAAGTTAACAGCACTCTCAATTTCGTTCATATCTTTTTCTTTCTTATCATATATAAGAACGAAGTCATTTCCCGAAAGTCTGAAGAGTTTTGAGTCCCCAAAGGAATTCAGAAAATTTGTCATCTCTAAGAGTGTCTGCTTTGTTTCCTCATCTCCCATTTTCCATTCTCTGTCGTTACAAACTATGATTGCAGAGAAATTTTTTACAAGCTCATATTCCTGTCTGATATAAAGACTGAAGGTTTCCATTGAAAAACATCCAGTAGTCCTGTCCAGATATATATCCGGATTCTCAAGCTGAGAATAAAGAATATAAATTCCTATAGAAGAACCAAAGCCCACCAAAAGGACCCCTGGGAAAATAAACTGTATGGTTGCAGCCACAATCTCTATCAGCATCCAATATCTGACAGCATTTTTCCTGTGTGCATTCATCTGCTTTCCCTGTAAAAATGTAATTAGAAGGGTTGCGATAATAAATGCAGGTGCTATTATATAAGTAGCTTTTGTTGCAGGACCGTAGCTATAAAGTTCTGTACCATCATAATAATAACTAACAGGTAAAAGAGCTGTAATAAGAGCTCCGACAAGAACTGTTATAAGAATGGAATAACCAAAGTTACTATCCTCTCGCAAATGTTTAATATCATGGTATGTGTAGAGGAATGCACAGTATGTTGAAAGCTCAAGACTTATAAGATAAGTCTTACAGGAAGCTATTACAACGGATGCAGGGATTTTATCGGAATTAACGATTGCTATACAGGACAAGATATCAAGTGTTATACAGGCTGTATAAACAACAACGCATTGCTTAAAAATCTTTTCACTGAATAGACCAACGCTTTCGTGCTTTAAAATAAAATAAATAAGCAACAAATCAAATACCAAACCGCATAGTTGTACCTGAATGGTTGACATAGTTTTTCCTCCTCCCTTTCATAATCGTGCACACCCCCAAATAATTATAACACACAAAAAATCTTCTTGAATAGCAAGAAATCGGGGTAGTCACTAGAAAAATCTCAGTTTTTTTGTGCAGGGTGCACAAATTATTTTAGTAACAATTCATAGAAACATGGAAAATCAAGAAATCAAACAAAAACAATATATAGCCATCGATCTAAAGTCCTTTTATGCTTCCGTTGAATGTAACGAAAGAGGACTTGATCCTCTGACCACAAATCTGGTTGTCGCAGATGAATCAAGAACAGATAAAACCATCTGTCTTGCCGTATCACCTTCTCTTAAGGCCTACGGTATCTCCGGCAGAGCCAGATTATTTGAGGTTAAAAAGGTACTCAGCGATGTGGAGAAGCGAACAGGAAATAAAGTCGAATATATAATCGCCCCTCCGCAAATGGCTAAATACATAAAGTATTCCACAGAAATCTACAATATCTATCTGGATTACATTTCACAAGATGATATCCACGTTTACAGTATAGATGAAGTTTTTATGGACGTGACCAGCTATCTTAAGAACTACAAGATGACTGCCCACGAGCTGGCTATTACTATCATCAGGGATGTTCTAAGTAAAACAAGAATTACTGCTACCGCCGGTATTGGAACTAATATGTACCTGGCCAAGATTGCCATGGACATAGTTGCCAAGCATATGGAAGCTGACAAGGACGGAGTTAGAATTGCAGAACTGGATGAGATGTCCTTTAGGAGACTGCTATGGAACCACAAGCCCCTAACAGATTTCTGGAGGATCGGTCCTGGAACCGCAAGACGCCTTAGGAATCTGAATATCTATACAATGGGCGACCTGGCAAGAGAAAGTCTTTACAACGAAGAATATCTTTATAAAATCTTCGGTATAGATGCGGAGATTCTGATTGATCATGCCTGGGGAATTGAACCTACCATTATGAAGGATATCAAGAGCTACAAGCCATCTGTCAATTCCCTTTCATCAGGTCAGGTTCTTCAGGAGCCTTATCCAGTTGATAAAGCACGTATCATCGTTGCAGAAATGACAGACCTTCTGGTACTTGATATGGTAAAAAAGGAAGTTGTTTCAGATTCTTTTACCCTCACAATTAATTACGACAGAGAATCCGTAGATAACGATACCTATCAGGGAGATGTGGCAATAGATTATTATGGACGTGTGGTTCCCGTTCCTGCACACGGAACCGCAAACTTCGGCGAACATACCAGTTCCACCAGCAAAATAATGAAATGCATTCTGGAGCTGTTTGATGAGATAATCAATCCAGATATAACCGTACGAAGAGTCACAATTTCTGCCAACAATTTAAAAAAAGCTTCTGACAATTATCAGCAGCTGGATATCTTTACAAATGTAAAAGAACAGGAGCAGGAAAAGAATCTCCAGAAAGCGCTTCTTGAAATCCAGGAAAAATATGGAAAGAACGCCATTCTTAAAGGAACAAATTATTTAGATGGAGCCACCACAAGAGAACGTAATTCTCAGATTGGCGGTCATAAATCCTGATATTTTATGTAAACCAAGGTGATAATATGAATACAACAGATAAGTATAACGATATAATCGATAAAGAACGTCCGCAGCATGATGGGGACGAGTTTGAAGCACGTCATCCTAAGATGTCTCTTGAAAACAGAGCAAAAATATTCGCCCCATTCGCAGCCCTTAAGGGCTACGAAGAGGCGATTGATGAAACAGGCAAGGTACATCTACCTCCTACCTGATTTAATACTCTGAAATTCCTAAAGCAAATATGGCAATCCAGAATATGATTACAAGAATATTCAGGACAAGTCCTACAATTCCAACTATCCATCCAGCTTTTGCCAGTCCACCTTCATATCCTTCATTCATTGCACCCTTTGAAAGAACCATTCCCACTGGTGCAAGCACTATACCTAAACCAAAACATACAATACAAAAAATAATTGAAAGAGCTGAACAAACAAGTCCACCAATAGCCTTTCCTTCGCCAGGAGTAGACTTCTGAGGTGGCATGCTGTAAGCATTTCCCCCATACTGATTTACTGTTGGATTACCATAAGGTGAACCAGAATTATATGAACTATTATTCTGACCGTATGGCTTTGGTCCAGACTGTGGCTGTCCATATGGTGTTGGTCCTGGTTGTCCATATGAGTTCTGAGCAGATCCTGGTCCGGCAGGCTGTCCGTATGGATCCTGACTAGGTCCAATTGGCTGTCCATATGGATCCTGTGCAGGCTGTCCGTATGGATCATCAACGCCCTGAGTTGGCTGACTTCCCATATCTTGTGGTTCACTTGCATAAGGATTAGCTGGAGCCTGTGGTTCACTTGCATAAGGGTTAGCCGGAGCCTGTGGCTCGCCAGCATATGGATTAGTTGGGCCTTGTGGCTCTGCTCCTGAATATGGATCACTTGGGCCCTGTGGCTCTGTTCCTGAATATGGATCACTTGGACCCTGTGGTTCTGTGCCGTATGGATTAGCTGGCTCTGAACCGTATGGGTTCATCTGATTATCGTCCATTAATAAAAACCTCCAAAAAATTAATCTTCTTTTGCTTCCTCTTTATTACTCTCAAGGAATTTATATACAAACGCTGCAAGAGCGCCACCGATAAGTGGAGCGATTATGAATACCCAGACTACACCGATAGGTTCTGTGTTTCCGTCTATAGCAGCTACGATAGCTGGTCCAAGACTTCTTGCAGGGTTTACGCTTGTACCTGTAAGTCCAATACCGATAATATGGATACCTACAAGTGTAAGACCTATTATAAGTCCACCAAAGGAGCCATGATTCTGATTCTTTGATGTAACACCAAGAATAAGAATTACAAACAGGAATGTAAGTACTATCTCAACGAGCATTCCAGCTCCAGCACTTCCACCTACTCCAGCGAGGCCATTTGTTCCATATCCGCCTGTCTTATCCTCAATACCGCCCATACCAAATATTCCAGCTAAAAGACCTGAACCAGCAAGAGCGCCAAGGCACTGAGCTACAACATAACCGCAGAAATCTGAAACTGTCATTCCACCACTGAGGAGAACTCCCAGTGACACAGCAGGGTTAACATGTCCCCCTGAAATGTTGCCAACGCCGTAAGCAAGAGCTATGATAGCAAGACCAAATGCAAAAGCAGTAAGGATATATCCACATCCATTTACAGCATCACATCCTACCAGCATTGCAGTTCCACAACCTATAAATACAAGTGTGAAAGTACCAATAAACTCAGCAATAAATTTCTTCATACTTCCCATAATAACCTCCTTTGAAATACATTTAAATTGGTATTATATTTCTTAGAATTCCATATAAGACAAATAAACCAAGCCAGATAAAAAGAACTATTTTATTTGACTTTCTGAAGGGTGCTTTTGATTCATTAACGTATATCAGATACACCGCTTCATATATCATATATGGAAATGTCAAGAATATAAATCTATTGTAACTGAAAGCAGTCTTAAAATCCAGTTTAGTTATGAATGTCACCATTCTGGTGGCACCACATGATGGGCACTGAAGCCCGGTTAACTCATGAAGAGTGCATTTCATTTTAAATGGTGTAAACCTGATTATAAGATAATAAACTATCCCGCAGGCTCCAATAATAAGCACATCCCTAATTGTTTTTTTTACGCCTACAGACATTTTACATACCTAGATCATTGTGATTAACTACTCTCATTCTTGAGATAGCTCGTTTCAGGCTGGCCTCTGCAAGAGTATACTCTCTGGCACTCTTCTTCTGAAGCATAGCCTCTCTGGCTGCAGCTTCCTTAGCCTTAACCCTTTCGGCATCAATTTCATCAGGCCACTCAGCAGAGTCTACAAGAAGAAGAACCTCTCCATCTTCAACACGCATCATGCCATCCGAAACAAAAGCCATCATTTCAGCATCTTCCTCATCATGAAACCTTATCATACCTGGAACAATGGCAATAGCAAGATTCTGATGGTCAGCAAGCACTCCGTATTCCCCATCAACTGCAGGAACAACAAGAGATGTCATCTCACCATCATAAAACGTATTGTCCGCTTCAATTATTCTTACTTTAAATGGTTTCATCTATTACTCCATCTTTATGCCTTTAATGTTTCTGCTTTCCTGATAGCATCTTCAAGTGTTCCAACGTTATAGAAAGCAGCCTCAGGAAGGTCATCATATTCTCCTGAGATAATAGCAGCGAATCCTCTTACTGTTTCACTTACCGGAACATAAACTCCGTCCATACCAGTGAACTTCTCAGCGACGAACATAGGCTGTGCCAGGAATCTCTGAATCTTACGAGCTCTGTTAACTACATCTTTATCTCTATCTGAAAGCTCATCCATACCCAGGATAGCAATAATATCCTGAAGATCATTATACTTCTGAAGATACTCCTGAACCTCACGAGCAACTCTGTAATGCTCCTCACCTACTACATCTGCTTCAAGAATACGGGATGTAGATTCCAGAGGATCAACCGCTGGGTAAATACCCTGCTCAGCAATCTTACGGCTAAGAACCGTTGTTGCATCCAGGTGAGTGAACGTAGTTGCAGGAGCTGGGTCTGTAAGGTCATCAGCAGGAACATAAACGGCCTGTACTGATGTAACAGATCCACTGGATGTAGATGTAATCCTCTCCTGAAGAGAACCCATCTCCTGTGCAAGTGTAGGCTGATAACCTACGGCAGAAGGCATACGTCCAAGAAGTGTTGAAACCTCTGAACCAGCCTGTACAAATCTGAATATATTATCAATAAAGAGAAGCACATCTCTATGCTGTACATCTCTGAAGTACTCTGCCATGGTAAGTCCTGTAAGAGCAACTCTCATACGAACACCAGGGGATTCGTTCATCTGACCGAATACCATGGCCGTTTTATCTATGGTTCCACTTTCCTTCATTTCGTTCCAAAGGTCATTACCCTCACGACTACGCTCTCCAACTCCTGTAAAGATTGAGTAGCCACCATGCTGCATGGCAACGTTATGAATAAGCTCCTGAATAAGAACTGTCTTACCAACTCCGGCACCACCGAACAGACCAATCTTACCACCCTTTGCATAAGGCTCAAGAAGGTCAATAACCTTAATACCTGTCTCAAGAATTTCTACCGCAACATTCTGCTCTTCGAATTTTGGAGCAGGTCTGTTTATGTTCCATCTTTCCTGAGATTCAGGAATGGCTTCACCACCGTCAATAGGATCACCAAGAACATTAAACATACGTCCGATAGTAGCATCACCAACTGGAACACTGATACCAGCACCAGTAGGTGTAACTTCCATGTTTCTGGACAGTCCATCGCTGGATCCAAGGACTATACATCTAACTACACCGTCTCCCAGCATCTGAGCTACTTCCATGGTAAGTTCGTTTTTATTCACCTTTACCTTTAAAGCATCTCTGAGTTTTGGCAGGTGTCCAGTTTCAAACTTAACATCTACAACAGGTCCTGAAACCTGTATTATTTTTCCGTTAGCTAAGATTCCACTATTCAAAATATGTGGCCTCCTTAATTAATACTTTTCTATGATTCTTCTTTTTTACGTTTCTTCTTCTGTGCTTTTGCTCCCGCCGCAACCTCAGTTATCTCCTGAGTAATGGCAGCCTGTCTTACCCTGTTGTATTCAATTCTAAGCTCATCCAGAAGAGCCTCAGCATTTTTATTTGCAGAATTCATTGCAGTCATACGTGCATTCTGCTCAGCAGAGAAACTGTCAACCAAAGCACCAAATATACATCCGGCAAGATATCCCGGAATAACATGGTTCAGCACTTCATTAACAGAAGGTGAAAATTCATAATGAATATCCTTTTCATTTTTCTCAGACTGCTTAGTCCAGAATTCTTTTCTATCGAATGGCAGAAGACGCATCATCTTAACTGTGGTAAGGAATTCACTTTCCATATCACTGTAGATAACTCTTATCTCGTCTATGCCTCGGTTATCATATTCCTCAAGAAGAATAGAACTTATCTCTCTAGCTCTTGAGAAACTAGGATTCTGGGCAGTATAGAGAAATGTCTGCTCCATGGCATAGTCCTTCTTTTTGAAGTATCTACGACCATACTCTCCGACCACATAAAGCTTTATATGTTTATGCTTAGCCATTTCTTCTTCAGCAAGCTTTATAACATTATGGTTATATGCTCCAGCCAGACCCTTATCCGCCGTAATAACAAGATAAGCATAAGTCTCAGCAGGCTTACGTCCTGTCTTAGGATAGAAGTAGTGACTGGTTATATCTATCTCTGTCTGGAAAATGCGTCGAATTTCATATTCCTGCATCTCGAAGTAAGGTCTGGTTCTTTCCAGCTCTTCCTTCGCTTTTCGCATTTTTGTTGAAGAAATAAGATACATGGCATTAGTGATCTTCTGAGTATTCTGAACACTACCTATTCTGTTTTTTATCTCTTTAGTATTTGGCATTTTTTAAATCCTTCGTGTCACTCAGGATAGATTTCTATTCTTCTACAACATATGTCTCACGGAATTTATTTGCAGCATCAATGATCTGCTGTTTATCATCATCCGAGAGCTGTCCTGTGGAGTCAATCTGCTTACACAGAGTGCCCTCTTCCTCATGGAAGTAATCCAGAAGCTTTGCACGGAAATCAGCAATATTATCAGTATGTATTTCCTGCATAACATGAGCAGTTGCAGCTACCAGAATGATAACCTGCTCATGAAGCTTGAAAGGATGATTCTGAGGCTGTCTCAGAAGGTACATAAGTCCCTGACCATACTGCAGCTGTTTCTTAGTTGTTTCATCCAGATCACTGGAGAACTGTGTGAATATCTCCATTTCACGATACTGTGCCAGATCCAGACGAAGAGTTCCGGCTGCTTTTTTCATAGCCTTTGTCTGAGCCGCACCACCTACACGGGATACGGAAAGACCAACGTTAACCGCAGGTCTCTGTCCGGCAAAGAACAGTTCACTCTCCAGGAATATCTGTCCATCAGTAATGGAAATTATATTTGTTGGGATGTATGCTGATACATCTCCAGCCTGTGTTTCTACGATAGGAAGAGCTGTTATGCTTCCTCCACCCATTTCTTCAGAAAGATGTGCGGATCTCTCAAGCAATCTTGAATGAAGATAGAATACATCTCCAGGATACGCCTCACGTCCTGGTGATCTTTCCAGAAGAAGTGAAAGCGCTCTATATGCAATCGCATGCTTTGACAGATCATCATAAACAATGAGTACATCCTTACCCTTGTGCATAAAATACTCTGCCAGTGCAGTACCAGAATATGGTGCAATATACTGGATAGGCGCTGTCTCGGACGCATTTGCCGCAACAACAATTGTGTAGTCCATAGCACCGTGCTTCTTAAGTGTTCCAACAAGCTGTGCCACACTACTGGCCTTCTGTCCAATAGCAACATATACACAAATAACTCCATTATCCTTCTGATTAAGGATTGTATCCAGAGCTATTGCTGTTTTTCCTGTCTGTCTATCTCCGATTATGAGCTCACGCTGGCCTCTACCAATAGGGAACATAGAATCGATAGAAAGAATACCCGTATTCATAGGTGTATCTACCGACTGTCTCTCTATGATACCAGGGGCTGGTGATTCTACTGCTCTATAGCTTTCTGAATCAATAGGTCCCTCACCATCAATTGGATTGCCCAGAGGATCTACTACTCTTCCAAGGAACTGCTCGCCAACAGGTATACCGGCTGTTTTTCCGGTTCTCATAACCCTGCCGCCTTCCATAACATCAGTATCATCTCCAAAAAGAATTACACCAATATCATCTGGTCTGAGTTCCTGAACCATTCCTCTGACGCCTGATTCAAATACGACTATCTCGCCGTACATCGCTGATTTAAGTCCATTTACGAAAACAATTCCGTCTCCGACAGTCTCTACATGACCCTCTTCTTCAGCCACAACCTGAGGCTGCCACTCAGAAATACTGCTCTTCATAAGAGAGATGAGTTCTGGCCCGGTAGAAACCTTTTCTTCCTGCAGTCCTCTCAGCATTTCTTCTAACTGATGAAGCCTTCCTTCATTGGTCCAGTCATAAACCTCTTCACCGACTACAAGCTTGAAACCGGATGTAATGGATTTATTCTGAACCCATTCAAGAGGAACTTCTTCACCATAATTCTTAGTAACGAAATCTCTAAACCTTTGGGTCTGTTTTTCATCAGGTTCTGATGGAGCATAAATCAGGGCTTTAATTATCTTTTCTACCGCCACTTAACTATCGCTCCTTTCAGCATTATCAAGAAACATATCATATGCTTCACTGGTATTTCCGGAGAGAACAACCTTACGAGTTGCATTCTCAACCATCTCAGTAATATCCTTCTTAGCTGACTCCAAAATTGCCTGTTTCTGATTCTCAGCATCCTTCTTGGCATCATCTATGATCTTATTTGCTGTAGCCTTAGCCTCTGCTTCTGCATTTGATCTCATAGTACCAATATCCAGTGATGCTTTTCTCTTCTGCTGTGAAATCTCTGCATCAAGTTCCTTAAGACGTGTGTCTGCCTCAGCATTCTTTTCTTCTGCTTCAGCTAGATTCTTCTTTGCAGCCTCATCCATCTCTTTGTAATGTTCTTCTCTCTGCTTCATTATCTTTTTAACAGGAGAGTAAAGAATTACATAAAGACCAGTGAAAAGAAGAACCACATTAAACATATGCAGTAAAATCTGTGTTAAATCTATTCCTAATGGCATAATATTACCTCTCAATAATTAAGCTTAATTCTTATAAGCAAATTTCTTTTACTATAGGACGAATATGATCAGTATCGAGATCATAAGTGCATAAAGAACAGCTGTCTCGATAAATACGATACCAAGGATCATTGTAGTTCTAATTTTACCCTCTGCCTCAGGCTGACGAGCAATACCTTCAGTTGACTTACCAGCAAGGAATCCCATAGCTACTGTTCCGGCACCAGCCGCAAGTCCGATAGCAAGAGCTGCTGCTAAAGCCTTAGCACCTGTTGAGCTGCCTTCTTCTTCCTCAGCTTCTGTTGCAGTTGTCTCATCAGCTGCATAAGTTGTAGCTGCTGGAGCTGCTAGTGAAAAAAGTGCAAATAATGCAAAAAATACTGCTATAGATAAAACTGCTTTCTTTACAAGTTTCATTTTGATACCTCTTTCTTTATATAAAATGTTGATTATCACTAAATTAAAAACGTCACACTACTATACTTCAGCCACTGCCTTAGCCTTTTTATGTTTCTTTTCCTTAGGCTTTTTCTCGTGAACCTCTGAGACCTCTCCATAATAGAAAGATGTCAGCATAGTAAGTACGTATGCCTGAACAACTGCATGAACAAGTGTAAACAGAACACCTACAATTACTGGAACACCAAAGCTCAGTGTTATGAAGTAGTAAACAAGTTCTGTAACAAGCATTCCAGACAGGAGCGCTCCATAAAGACGGAAGCTCATTGAAATCGGAAGTGAGAACTCCTTAAGAGTAAGTCCAACACCCTTCAGCTTGTTAGCCCATACACCACCCGAAAGGATAAATGTATATGAGAATACACCCATTGCAATCGCTCCATTTATATCTGCAAGCGGAGCCGGGAGTGATATTGAATATCCTTCTGTTGTTATTCCTTGAATACCAAATAATTCAAATATCGTTCCTAAGAAAATATATGATCCTGCAGTAAATACATACGCCCCAAGAACGCTATTTAAATGTGGACTGCTTGTTTTTGCCAGATTATCAAAGTATCCCACCCACATTTCTATCAGAGCCTGGAACTTTCCAGGAACAAGTCCAAAACGTGGAATGAAGAATATTCTTATTATCAATGCCATAACCAGTAATATGGCCGTAACAAGATATGCCGATATAAGAGAAGGATTAACAGACAGACCAAAGAAGTTTATTCTGTTTTCTCCATGAAGAACAGCATCCCTCATGGCCTCTTTAACTGTCTCGTGATGTGTATCTCCCTTATATGTAATAATAATGCTGACCAGGAGCAGTACCAGAATTATAGACATTACTACAAGAAATCTGGTTCTTTTTCCTTTGTCCAAAACCTTATACTCCTTTCCTCCTATTTTCCTAAAATAAAACCAACCCTTATTATAAAACAATTCAGGCTTTGATACAAGAATTATTCCATGTATCAAAGCCCGTAAAAATGCCATTTTTTTATTATCTTTGGCCACTATTTTCCGTCATTTTTTAGTCACCGCTCCTGGAGTTCAAAAGTCCTCCAAATATTGCGCCACAAAGACCACCGATTATATGCGTCAACTGTGAAATGTTATCGTGTGTTGTCACCATACTCCACAGCTCTGAGCCCAGATAGATTATCATGATCAAAATCATGGTTATAGGAATTTCTCCAGCTCTCAAATCCGAAGCAGAAACCAGGATTATCATCATGAACACAAGGCCACTTGCCCCAAGCAGTGCTGTTCCAGGGAAGAATATAATATTCACCAGACCTGAAATGATTGCTACAAGACCGAAGGCCTCCACCATAGTCGCGCCGCCATACTTATCCTCAAGAACCGGTCCCAAAAGAAGGAACAGAGTCATGTTACTTGCGTAATGCGAAAGGGATGAGTGACCGAGCACATGTCCGAACAGACGAACGAACCAGGCCACAGAAATCTTACTTCTATAAACCTCGAAAAAGAGCTGCGTGCTCTTTCCGCCTGTAATCCATCCCGCCACCAGCACGCCAAACGAAATCAATGCAAACGTAAGTGTCACTGGTGCATTATATGTAAATGAAAGTTTTCTACTCCTCGCCATGATATTCTCCTTATTTATAACAATATGTTTAGCCGCGGAAGGCACATGCGAGTACAGAGTATGCTCGCAAGACCGTCGCGGGTCTCGGTTCTTAGCGATTCACGAGCCTGAAAGGCGACGTGAGAGCTTAGAAAGCCGAAGCTTCTTTTCGAAGAAAGGAAGCCGGCGTCCGCTAGGGGTCAGCCCGCGCCGAGCGGAAGCGATGTCTTGAGAGTATACTGCTGTACTCACATGTGCATCGCGTGGGAATATACTTTATCAGAATACCTGTTCAATTACATCTGTGATTTTCTTGACAGGGATGATGTTCAGGTCCTTCTTTACTTCTTCGGCAACATCTTCCAGGTCTTCTACGTTCTTCTCAGGGATGAAGACTGTCTTCACTCCTGCGCGAACAGCAGCCATAAGCTTCTCTGGAAGTCCTCCTATAGGCATTACGTTACCGCGGAGCGAGATTTCTCCTGTCATAGCAATCTTTGGATTCACAGCTTTACCTGTGAATAGTGATGTAAGCGCTGTCACAATAGTGATACCAGCCGAAGGCCCATCCTTTGGAACAGCTCCCTCAGGTACGTGTATATGAAGGTCGTACTTTGAAAGATTTCTAGTCTCTACAGGATACATATCCTTCACGAGACTGATGGCAATCTCCACAGATTCTTTCATTACATCGCCCAGCTGTCCTGTGATTGTAACTTTACCGGATCCATGAACAGTTTTGGTTTCTATAAAGAGGATTTCTCCCCCGGCCATGGTCCAGGCAAGTCCTGTTACAACACCTGGCACTGACTTCTTATCTATGATGTCATGGGAAATACCTCTGTGTCCTATGTATTCGCGAAGATTATCCGGCTTCACAGAAATCTTCTCGTCGTTACCTTTGACAAGCTGAACTGCACCGTATCTCATTACAGTTTCAATCTGTTTTTTAAGTCCGCGCACTCCTGATTCCATGGTGTAGTCAGAGATTATCTTTCTGACTGCAGCATCTGTAACTGTCATATTCTTACGCTTGATTCCTGTGGCCTTCATAGCCTTAGGAATAAGATGTTTCTTTGCTATCTGGAATTTTTCAGTTGCAGTATATCCTGGGAACTCTATTATTTCCATACGGTTAAGGAGTGGCTCAGGAATTGTATCTGTTGAATTTGCAGTACATACGAAGAGTACATTTGAAAGATCATAAGGAACGTTCATGTAGTGGTCTGTAAATGTACTATTCTGCTCTGGGTCAAGAACCTCGAGGAGGGCTGATGACGGGTCTCCACCGTAATCGCGAACCAGCTTATCAACCTCATCCAGAACCATAACAGGATTAGATGCACCACTTCGTTTCATTCCTTCCATAATGCGTCCTGGCATAGCTCCAATGTAGGTTCTTCTGTGTCCTCTTATCTCAGCCTCGTCTCTTACACCACCAAGGGAAATGCGGACATATTTTCTTCCGAGAGCATCTGCAATGCTCTGTCCTATACTTGTTTTACCTGTACCAGGCGCTCCTACGAAAAGAAGAATAGAGCCTGACTGTTTTTTATTCAGCGCCATAACAGCCAGCTGCTGAATAATACGGGTCTTAACTTTCTTAAGTCCATAATGATCTTTATCTAGAACATCTTCTGCCTTCTGAAGATCTATAGGAACAAATTCTTCATTCTTCCAGGAAAGGCTTGTAACGAAATCAAGGTAGTCATAGAGCATTCCATACTCGTGTCCATCCTGTCCTTCCTGTTTCATACGGTTCAGAACCTTTCTAGCTTCCTTCTCGGCAGTTTCGTTCATTCCAGATTCTGTGATTGCCATTTCGAAACGTCTTACATCAGAGATGTTTTCAGGATGCATTTCATCCAGTTCTCTCTGAAGAATTTCAATCTGCTTCTTAATGGCATCTTCACGGTAGATGCTTTCATTTCTGGCCTGCTGCTCAAGCTCTGCATTTTCAGCTACATCTGCCAGCTCCATAAAGGCATAGCAGGCATGCTCCACCAGTTCAAACCTTTCGGTTTCACTGTTGGTCTCAACCATGGCGTATTTTTCTTCCCATGTAATGCTGAAATAGCCCGTCATTGAACAAGCAAGTTCATTTATATTTTTCCACTGAAGGATGAAGCCACGAGCCCAGAGACCCCATTGATAATTCTGGACAAATTTGAGGAATTTAGAGCGGAGTCTTTCGAACCTGTCCTTCTTCTCATCCTCATCCATATCATGGAACTCAGGCAGGCTTTCCACCTCGGAATCTGTTGTTCCATCCTTCTCTCTTATTAGACCGCTGATCCTAACTCTTTCAATGGTTCTGACTTTTACATTTCCATCTGGATCTATAGATTCTACCTTGGCAGAAACACCCACTGGATAGATGTCCTCCATAGTCACATCTGAAATATCTATATCTTCTTTAAGCATTGCAAAAGCAAGGATTTTTCCAGCTTTAAAATCTCCTATATCCCAGCCATCTATTACTTCTTTTTTAAAATAAAATGTTACTTCAGGGAGGAGAATCGTATCATATATAGGTATAGTAAGCATAAAGCCCTCCTTCTTCATCTGTTAGCACTTACACTAAACGAGTGCTAGCTATAATGATACTACATATTTCTATAATTGCAACCCACAAAATATATCCAATACTACCTTGCGTAGAGCATCATTTTGCTGTAATATATAGTGTTGAGAGATGAAGAATACAACGAGAGGGTAAGCTACTTTGAAAATTGATCTGAACGAAGTATTATACGCAGTTTCCGCAGGTCTTGACTCAGTTGAGCAGGAACTTTTAGGTGTGCGTAAGGGCCATTGCAAAAGAATAGCTGCTTTATCTATTACGCTAGGTAAAACAATGGGGTTAACCCCCGATGAATTAATTGACCTGGCCGCTTTTTCTATACTTCATGATAATGCTCTCACACAAGTAAACAGAGAAGAACTTGAATATAAAAAATATAACAATGGCGTAGGATTTTCTCAGCATGATTTTAACGTAAGACGTTGTACTATCGGAGAGAGTAATACAAGGTACATGCCATTCAGAACTAATAACCGTGATGTTATTCTTTTGCATCACGAAAACGCTGATGGTTCAGGTCCTCAGGGACGTACCTATGACAGAACTCCTATCAAAGCACAGATAATTCATCTGGCTGATACTCTTGATAACAACTTCGATCTTACTGCTACTTCAAGAGATAATTACGGAGCCATTATTTATTTTGTAAAATCAAATGCAGGAATACTTTTCTCAAGAGAGATTACCGATGCATTTTGTAAATCTTTTAAACATAAACATCTTAACAATTTAACTGTTTCTAATATTGATAATTATCTGAGAAAAGCTACTAAGCATTTCAATGATGAGTATTCACAGCAGGAAGTTTTCAATCTTGCTACACTGCTTGCTATGATCATTGACTTTAAGTCACATTATACCTGCAAGCATTCTTCAGGTGTTGCTGTAAACTGTAGACGTATGGCACAGTTCTACAAATTCCCACCAGAAAAGCTGACAAAATATTATCTTGCCGGAGCGCTTCATGATGTTGGTAAGCTTATGATACCAAACTCTATACTTCAGAAGCCTGCAAGACTTGATGATGCAGAGTACGAAATAATGAAGCAGCATGCATATTATACATATGACATTCTGAAGCATATAAAGAAGATGGATGATATTACCATATGGGCTTCTCATCACCATGAGAAACTAAATGGAGAAGGCTATCCATTTGGACTTAGAGAAGAACAGCTCTCTATGGAAGAGCGACTTATGACATGTTGTGATATTTATCAGGCTCTTACAGAAGAAAGAGCTTATAAAGCTGGTTATTCTCATGAAGAGGCTATGAGAATAATGAGAGACATGGTAATTAAGGGAGAAATTGATAATAGTATTGTCTCAAATATGGATATGGTTTTCGCAAATAAAACCTGGGATAAGAGCATTCCTACATCAATTCTTACAACTTAATAAAAAATAAAGAAAAAGTTCACAATCTTTTCACAATATAAACTAATTGTCTTCATAAAAGGTTGATATATTGTAATTGTTCCAAGAAGGATTCTATACCTTCCCCCACATTTTTTCATACTAGGGAGCTGTCGCCAAGCAGCTCCCTTTTGTATTTAAAAATCCGACGATCTCTCGTCGGATTTTTTTATTTATAGAACGTATAAAATTCATTCCCTTCATCTTCGCATTTTATCTGGAACAGATATCTCTGAAGACGAACCTCCTGATCCTCTATCGGATCATAATATCTTATAAAATCATCATTATAACTTACAACCAGTACATATCTATCCGAAAGTCTGGCAGCAAATGGATAACCATCACTCAGATATCCTATAGCTGTATCCAGCTTAACACCCGAGATATTTATACCCTTAACATCCGTGCCATACATTTCAAAGCTTTCCATCCAATTGTCCATGGCCCGAACCTCATCATAGTTTGATGGAAGGTCTGCCGCCAGAGTACACATATAGCAGCAGGCAGCCAGCGTATCTTCGTCTCTATCAACCGCCTTATAATCAAAGGTTCCCGCTACAGTAAGATAAGGTCTGGATTGTTTTTCCTTATACAAGGTGGAGCCATAAGCATCTACTACAAATCCGCCTTCTTCATAAACCTCCTGCACCGCTTTTCCTACGCTGTAGGATGAACCAGTTATTCCTGTTGGCGCATAGATGTAAATTGACTTCTCATCTATCTTAGAATCCTCATCAACAATTTCAGCCTCGTTTTCATTGAAGGCAACCTTTGCGAAGAGTTCCTCATTTTCAGAATTTACATAGATGTTATCTGGCATCTTAAGCCTTACAACATCATTGCCAGCTTCATTTTCAGCAATCACAGTCCTTATTCCACCGGAATCCTTATCAGTCTTATAGGAGATGTAATCCGCATCCGCTTTTTCTCTCTCCCCTGTTTCAGCATTAACTGTAACTCTGTCCAGATAGATTGTACTATCTTCAAATTTAATTCCGGATATTAAAACACCCTCACGCTCGTACTTCTTTACAACGCTTCCATCTGAACGGGTGATATAAAGCTTATCAAATAAGAATACCGGAGTACCATCCACATCACGGCTTACATATTCCGGCTCTGATACGCCATAGAGGAAATCCTCTCCCACAAAGCCCATCATAGCCATAACATGCCCGGTTTCTTTTTTCTGAGTTGTCTTTCCAGTGTCGAAGTTAATAAGTGTTATTGTTGAGACATTCGTCTGATCATCCTTGTCAGGATAAGCCACTACATTCATACCATCAGAAATCATTATCTGACTGGCAGGAATGCCAGAAACCAAAATATCCTTCTGACCTGAGAAGATATCAGTATCTATCAGGTTATCTCCTATGAGCGTATAGAAATGTCTATTCTTTTTATCAAAATAACAGAATCTTCCAACAGAGAGTTTCATTGCATCAAAGCTCATCTTTGTGCTGATGAAACTAAGTTCTCGAAGAGTGGCTGTTTCGATATTATATTCATAGAGTGCAATACCATTTTGTCCTTCTCTTGGCCCCTCATTTATTCTTCCATAAACAACAAAATCGACAGCATTGTCCTCTAGAAGAAGGAGCCTCATATCGTATCCCTCCTGAGGGATTCTCTCCTTCTCTGCCTCTTCGGTAGATGTACCGTAGGCATTTGAGTAAGTACCTGTTTTATTGTTATAAACCCAGAGACTGTTATCTGCCACAAAAGCTATAGTCTTGGAATCCTCACTTGCAATATACTTTGGACTTCTGTCTGAAGTAATTCCCAGGCTGATGCTATTAGTTACAGCATCAAATCCCGAAGCATCAAAGTCCTGATCAACACTTCTTCTATAATCATGAACATCTATGGAAGCATTTCCGTTGTTGTACTCCATTGTTAAATACTCAGAAATAGCAAATGTATTCGCAGAATTTTCCTCTTCTGATATAGCCTTATAAACCAGTTCGATAACTGCACTATCTGTTGTTATCTCTTTAATCTTTGGAATTGGATCACTGATCCTCTCTATCTTCATTCCACTGTAGATAACATCTTCGTAAGAAGAATTCAGAGTTACATATCCAGGATTACCATCGGATGTTACTTCTGTTGCTGTAAGTGCATCATACTGAGCACTCATCGCATCAGCACTACCGAAGATACTGGATATATCTGCTATATTAACACCCTGCATAGCATCTGTACTTGTAGCAATGTCCGCTGATTCATCATTCTTTATGTCCGCTACAGTACCCGAAACATTATATGTTGTTACCGCATCTGTGGAACTTGCAATTGCAGTTTCTGCAGCATTTCCTTCAAAGGCTGCATCACTAAAGTTCTGGGCATATGCAATAAAGTCGGAAAGACGTGATGTTTCGAGTCTTACAACTCTTGTGTAATATCTTATAGGTTCTTTTTTATCGACCTTTATAACAAAGCTGTACTCTGTTCCAACCTTCAGGTCCATTCTTAGCTTTGCGGTATACTGTGTTAATCCTTTATCTGAAGAAACAAATCTAAAGTCCCCATCTTCAACCAGATTTGAACCATCAAAAGAACGGAGCTCATATTTAATATCAGCCCCATTACCAACTTTATCAGCAAGCACAATATCAACAACCTTATCATCACTTACTGGGAAGATGGAATCCCTGTATAGCCCGGTTTCAATAGGGGTAGTGTAACCCTGCATACTATTTATCTTGGTTCCATCATAAAGAATATAAGCCTTACCCATGGTAGGATTGTAGCCTTCCACAGGTCTGGTATTATGCTTTCTGTTCTGTATGAAGTTAAAGGATAGAGCCGCTCCTATAAATATGACTATAAATAGGAGCGACCCAAACAATACACGTTTTATCACTTTATGTTCTTACCTCAAGTTTAATCTCCGAATGAAATACCCAGAGTCTTAGCTTCCTGAATAAGCTGATTATCAGGATCAACGTACTTAAGCTTTCCAGCACTCTCTTCCATAGGAATAGCAGTAACTTCGTTGTTCTTAAATACTACAAGCTTTCCGAAATCCTTTTCCTTGAAGAGCTCAGCACCCTTTGCACCAAAGCGGCTTGAAAGCACTCTATCGTAAGCATCAGGATTTCCACCTCTCTGTGTATGTCCAGGAACTGCAACTCTGACTTCAGAAGTTGGATAATTCTCCTGGATTTCTTTTGCAACTTCATATGCAATTGAAGGATAAGGTCTCTCAGCGATAACCTTCTTTCTTTCCTTCTTAGGAAGCTTTGCAACCTCCTTAGAAATAGCACCCTCAGCAACAACGATGATAGCAAACTTCTTGCCCATCTTTCTTCTCTTCTCGATAGTCTTATAAACCTTCTTCATATCGTAAGGGATTTCTGGAAGAAGAATAACATCCGCTCCACCAGCAACACCGGCATAAAGTGTAATCCATCCTACCTTATGTCCCATTGTCTCGATAACGAATACACGGTTATGTGACTCAGCTGTTGTGTAGATGCAGTCGATTGCATTTGTTGCAACATCTATAGCGCTCTGGAAACCAAATGTAACATCTGTTCCCCAGATATCATTATCAATTGTCTTTGGAAGTCCGATAACATTCAGACCTTCTGTATATAACCTGTGAGCTGTCTTCTGAGAACCATTTCCACCGAGAACAAAGAGTCCATCCAGACCAAGCTTCTTATATGTCTTAATCATTGCAGGAACCTTCTCAACTCCATCCTCTGTTGGCTCATCAAGATATTTGAAAGGCACTCTGGAGGTACCGAGAACTGTACCACCCTTTGCAAGAAGTCCGGAGAATTCCATTGGCTCCATCTTCTTGTAATTTCCATATATCAGTCCCTTATATCCCTCCAGGAAACCATATATCTCAACATCTCCAAAAAGATTTTCAAGTCCCTTAACAACTCCACGCATTGTTGGATTAAGTGCCTGACAATCTCCACCACTAGTTAATATACCTATCTTCTTCATTTAGCAACCCCTCCTATAAGTTTTATAATTCAACTCTGCCTTCCAGCGCACGCATCAGTGTAACCTCATCAGTAACCTCCAGGTCCCCACCTACAGGAACTCCACTTGCTATACGCGAAACCTTTATGCCGGCTGGCTTAACCATCTTCGAAATGTACATCGCTGTAGCTTCGCCCTCAACACTTGAGTTAGTAGCAATGATCAGCTCATCTACATCTTCTCTCAGACGGACCATTAATTCCTTGAGCCTTATCTCCTGAGGGCCAATGCCCTGACTAGGATTTATGACTCCGTGGAGAACATGATAAACCCCATCATATTTTCCGGTTCTTTCATAAGCCGCCATATCTCTTGGTGATTCAACCACCATGATGGTCTTATGGTCTCTGTTAGCTGCCGCGCATACGGGACAGACTTCTTTATCTGTTATAGTATAACATTCTTTGCAATATTTTATATTTTTCTTTGCACTAATAATGGCATTTGAAAGAGCCTCTGCTCTGTCCTCCGGCATACCGATAATATAAAATGCCAGCCTCTGAGCACTTCTTGCACCTACACCAGGCAGGTGGCTAAGCTCTTCAATAAGTCTGCTTACTTCACCACCGTATAAATCCATTAGAATAGACCTCCAAGGCCTCCACCCATACCACCGGTAATCTTACCAAGCTGCTCTTTCTCATCATCAGCCTGCATTCTGATGGCCTCATTCACAGCTGCCATAATAAGATCCTGGAGCATTTCAACATCATCAGGGTCTACAACTTCCTGATCAATAGTGATAGATGTAATCTCCTTCTGTCCATTGATCTTAACTTTTACAACTCCACCACCTGCAGATGATTCGTATTCCTTCTCTTCAAGTTCTGCCTGTGTCTGCTCCATCTGCTTCTGCATTCTCTGAGCCTGCTTCATAAGGTTATTCATATTACCCGGCATCATTCCTCCAGGATATCCACCTCTTTTAGCCATGTCTTTCTTCCTCGCTTTCTACTATTTTAACGTCGTATTTTATCCTATTTAATGCGAAGGAGGATTTATCCATTTTCCCTCCTCGACCATTTATATATCTTACATCAAGTTCTACTGTTTTTTCCAGCTTCTCAGATAATTTCTCTGCAAGAATCTCTCTGTTCCTTGGTTTGGATAAGTAAATATTTTTAAGAGAATCCTCTTCCTCTGTATAGAGAACGATCACCAGCTTTGCCGGTCCTTCCGGAGAATAGTCCTTGGCAGGCTCTACATCCGTTCCATTTACATAGCCAAAATGGAGTGGATTCAGCTGTCTGATTATCTTGTTCCAGTTGTTAGCAAGATTCATTATATCTTCCTGAGTAGCAGGAGGATATGTACTCTTAATATTATTTACAACTGCCTCGCTCTGCTGCGTTGGATCGTACGTAACTTCTCTTTTCGCATTTTCCTCAGTAAGCACCTGAACATCTCTGATTGCCTCGGATATTCTTCTGTCCAGTTCCCTGTCCACCTTGGCATCTATAAGCGCTTCTATTTCTCTGGTGTTGATGGCATTTAGCGAAACATCAGGAACCTTTACGGTTTCCGTAGCAACCTGAGGTGTAGTCTTGTACATCATCTTAATGACTGCCAGTTCGAGGGTAACTCTTTTTACTGATGACTTTCTGATATCTGCACAAAGTATCTGAAGATTATTCAGATAGCCAGCTATATCTTCCACATCATAATCAGCTCCGATTGAGAGCATCTCTTCAACATTTTCTTTTGTCAGATCCAGCTCCTCACTCAGATCAGGAGATATCTTTAAGAACAAAAGATTTCTCATAAACCAGGTCAGGTCATCTGAAAACTTGGTCAGGTCCTTTCCATCCCAAATAGTCTCGTTGATTATATCCAGAGCCTTCTCCGGATCCTTCTGGGCTATAGCCTGGAACATTCTAATATAAACATCTACAGAAACAGCACCAACTGTTTTCAGTACGCTGTCTCTATCCAGTTCTTTGCCAATGTTTGCGGAAATGCATTCATCCAGGATTGAAAGCGCATCTCTCATGGAACCATCTGCCAGACGCGCAATATAGAGAAGCGCATCTCGCGAAGCCTTCTCTCCTTCCTTGTCCAGAATCTCCTGCATTCTATCAGCAATTGTTTCTATAGATATTCTATGGAAATCAAACCTCTGACATCTGGATTTAATAGTAACCGGAAGTGAAAAATCATCTGTAGTAGCCAGAATGAAGATAACATATTCCGGTGGTTCTTCCAGAGTCTTCAGAAGAGCATTGTAAGCTCCCTTAGATAATTGGTGTGCCTCGTCAATAATATAAACAAGATATTTACCCTGAGCCGGTGCATATTGCACTGCCTCATTTATCTGACGAATGTTATCCACACCATTATTAGAAGCCGCATCTATCTCGATAACATTTAATGAACTGCCATCCGCAATCGCCCTACAGCTTTCACATTCTCCACAGGGACCGTTCTCTGTAGGATGTTCGCAGTTCATTGTCTTTGCTATAAGCTTGGCAACTGTTGTCTTACCAGTTCCTCTGGTTCCACAGAGGAGATAAGCGTGTCCAACTCTATTATGTGCTATTTGATTTTTTAATGTTGTAACAACGTGTTCCTGACCCTTTACTTCGTCAAAACTATCAGGGCGGAACTTTCTATACAGCGCTAAATAAGACATAATAATTCCTCTCAAAATACTCCATACATTATACAATGATAATGTTCTTTCTACAAGTTAAACTGGGGTTAACTAAAGGTTTATACTAGCGTTTATAATCCTGGGGTGTTATACTATAGAAGTTGTAGTAAATTAAAGATTTTTGAGAGGTTTATTATGGCTTTCGAAAAGAATTCAAAAGAAACGGAAGTTCAGGATGAGAAGCTCGCTGCCGAAAAGGAAGCGCTCCTGAATGAAATAAAACAAACCTACGGAATTGAAGTTCCAAAAGAGGAAGCTGAAGAAGTTGTTGACGATGCTGTAGAAACAGCAAAGGAACCAGCCGAAGAAACGGTTACAGATACGATTGCAGATGAAGATCTTGAGAGCTCCTACAATGAGACCATCAGTATTACTGCTAAGGAGCCTCTTCCAAAATATGGAAAATGTTTTGCTTTTGTGCCAATAGCATGTGGTACTACTCTTCTAGCTGTTATTCTGGGACACATCCCACCAATTAATATGGGAATTCCTTCAAACAGCACCATAAGATACATCTACATTGGATTCGGATGCCTGCTGGCTGTACTAGCACTTCTACTGATAGTAAATGCCATCGCCGAGGCTCACATATACGAAAACATTCAAATGGGAAAGCTTGTTACAACCGGAGTTTACAGCAAGACAAGAAATCCTATCTACGCAGGAGTGATATTCGGATGTACAGGAATCCTCTTTATATCAGGAAATGCATTTATGTATGTACTCCCAATTATCTATTGGTTCCTGCTCACCTATATGCTTATCAATACTGAGGAAGTTATTCTCCGAAGAAGATTCGGACAGGATTATAAAGAATATATGCAAAAGACAAATAGAATAGCGCCAATACCAAAGAGGGAGGAGTAATTATAACTCCTCCTCTTTCATATCCCTCTCTTTATTAAATGCATCATACAAACATGGAACAAGTACAAGTGTAAGTATAGTTCCGTAAACAAGTCCACCTACCACAACAATCGCCATAGGCTGGGACATTTCAACTCCTCGTCCCATTCCGATAGCCATTGTAGACATGGAAATGATTGTTGTGAGTGCGGTCATAAGAACCGGACGAAGACGGGTTTTGGCCGAATTGATTATCGCCTCTTTCTTCTCCATTCCCTCACGTCTAAGCTGATTAATATAATCTACCAGCACAATACCGTTATTAACTATGATACCTGCCAGCATTACGAATCCGACCATGGCTATAACTGAAACCGCCTTTCCTGACATAAAGAGTGAAAGGAAACCACCGGTAAATGCAAGCGGTATAGTAAACATTATAATGAATGGCGACTTAAGACTCTGGAACTGAGCTACCATTATGAGATAAATGAGGATTACTGCCAGCAGCATCATAAGTAGGAGCTGACGCATGGCATCATTTATAGACTCATTTTCACCCTTCATGGTTATTGAATAACCTTCCGGTACGGAAATGTCATCCAGCTTATCCTGAATATCATTTCCCACAAGTCCTATATTTCTGTCTCCCGTAAGAGTACCAGATACATTTATATATCTATCCTGACTATCTCTTAGAACAGTTGAAAGCTCTTCCTGTTCTGAGAAAGTAACAATCTTTGATAAAGGAATTTCCTTTGTCTCATTGTTAGTCTTATCTGTATATTCAAATTTCATCTTCTTCAGGTCATCGATGGTAATCTCTGCCTGCTCATCTGTTTCTACAAAAACATCATAATCTTTAACATCTGTCTCGATGGCCGTTGTGGATTTTGTAGATGCAAGCTTGGCTGACACTGTGGTAAATACCTGTGCTACTGTCATTCCATAATCAGCAGCTTTTTCCTTATCTACTGAAATGACAAATGTCTTCGTCATGTTATCAAGACCATTATCAACCTCTTCAATACCATCTGTGGTTTCTATTGCATCTGCCACCTGTGTAGCCAGATTCTGAAGAGTCTGCATGTCACGGCCCTTTATCATTACAGAAACGCCGCTTCCCGTAAGCATACTCATATCCATGATTGCGGTGCTTACTTCTACCTTACAATCAATTCCCTCGGCAGCCTCATTTATCTTATCCGCAATTTCCTTATTTGTAAGCTTTGTATCTTCTTTTAAAAGAATATAAATCGAAACTGATGTTCCACCGCTTGAAGAAAGTGCACCCAGAGTTGAGCCATTTCCAACCATGGCTCCGATAGTCTCAATGTCATCTATCTCAACCAGTCTTTCAGTCAGCTGATCAGCATATTCTGTCATCTGTTCAAAGGTTCTTTCCTCATCATCAGGAGCAACCATATTTACTGTAACCTGATCACTCTGCATTTCAGGAATGAACTCTGTACCACGACTAAGTGCAAGAGAAATGCTTGCTGCAAAAAGAAGTATCATTACTATGAATACAAGAGGCTTAACTTTTATAGCTCCACGCAGGAACTTTTCATAGCCTCTCATAAGCTTATTATCCCCCTTGTTTTCCTTCTCCTTTGATTTACGAAGAAGTCCCTGAGCCATTGCCGGAACAAGAGTAAGAGCAACTATAAGAGATGCAGAAAGTGTATATGCAATCGTAAGACCCATATCTACAAACAGCTGTCTTGTAAGTCCTTCTGTAAATACGATAGGAAGGAATACACACATGGTAGTAAGGGTTGAAGCTGTGATGGCTCCCGCCACCTGACTGGCTCCATAAACCGCAGCCTTCTTTATATCTTCTCCTTCTTTTCTGAGACGATATATATTTTCAATTACAACGATGGAATTGTCCACCAGCATACCAATACCCAGCGTGAGTCCCGACATGGAAATGATATTAAGTGTAATCTTTGTAAAGTACATAAGCACTACGGCGAAAATAACCGAAAGTGGAATTGCGCAGGCAATTATGATAGTAGGTCTGATGTCTCTCAGGAAAATAATAAGTACTATTATAGCCAGGAGCGCACCAACTATCATGTTCTGGAGAATTGACTTAACAATAAGATCAATATAAACACCCTGGTTCATAAGTACAGAGAAACTAACTCCGTTTCCTTCTGTCTTCTCCAGACTCTCAAACTTCTCAAGGATAGTATCTGTAACATCACCAGTTGCATAACCTGTCTGCTTTTCAAAGGAAAGAAGAATACCAGGCTCACCATTAAGCTTTGCATATACCTCACCGGAATCATCTACTGTTTCAACATCAGCTACATCAGAGAGCTTGATAACTCCCACATTATCCATATTAAGATCTATAAGAACTGTATCAGCAAGAGCTTCAGCATCCTGAATGTCATCTCCTACCTTTACAAGATACTGACCATCCTTACCATTTGCATATCCTGCAGGCATTTCAAAATTCTGTGCAACAAGAAGATTATTTAATGTATCAATAGACAGAACAGAATTCAGGTCTGCAGAATCCTTTGTACTTTCAAGTGTACTTTCTACAGTCTCCTCCGCACTCTCAATCTCAGAAAGAGCACTGGCAAGTGTAGCAGATGTTTCAGCAAGCGAAATACTCTGCTCTATCTCTGTTTTATTAAGTGTTTCAAGAGCCTCACTTGTAGTTGTTTTTCCATCTTCAACTTCTTCTATTGCAGATTCAAGAGTTTCAATTCCGGTACTTATCTCAACTCTTGTTTCCTCCAGCTTTCCAACTGCTGTAGGAATATCTTCATATGTATTTACAGTAATTCCATACTCAGCTAAGGCAGATGTATTCTCCTTAATCTGCGCATTAACCGCATCAAGCTGAGCAGTAAGTGTAGCCTGCTGGGTTTTTGCAGTTGCTATGTCCATTCCAGCAGATGCCTGGAATGTAGTATCGTCCAGGAGTCCCTGGTCATAAAGAGCTATTACAGAATCAAGACTGGTGATAGCATCTCCCAGTGACTTTGCACTGTCATATGTAGTATTTAAGGTATCAATAGTATCACCCAGAGTATCATATGTATCCTGGTAGGTTTCCTTCTGATTCTCCAGATCCTCACCTGTCTGATAAAGCTCTATCTGTGTGGATTCAAGTGTTGCCAAATTTTCACTGACTGTATTTGCAAGAGTTTTCTTTCCGGATTCAACCGCATCCTGACCAGATTCCACCTCTTCCTTTGAAGACTGAAGATCATCCTTTGTATCCTGGAACTGATCATCTATCTCCTTCATGATCTTGTCATTCAGCTTATCTATCTTGTCCTGGTTCATTGTGACCTGAACAGTCTCTGTTACTCCTCCAGTTGTTGTAACTGAAGCAACACCTTCTATACTTTCAAGCTTTGGCTGAAGGTCTGTTTCCAGATAATCACTAAGCTCAATGTTATCCATATCTTCAACGCTGACAGCAGCAACCATTACTGGAAGCATATCCGGATCAAGCTGCATTACAATAGGAGTACCTATGGAATCATCAAAGGTACCTGTTATCTGATCTAGACTCTGTTGTATTTCAATAAGAGTCGCATCCATATTTGAACTTTGTTCATACTCGAGAATTACAGTTGAATAACTGTTGTAGGACATGGACTGGATGTTTTTTAGATTTGAGGTTGTGGCCAGAGCCGCCTCAATTGGCGCTGTAACATCCTTCTCAACCGACTCCGGACTAGCGCCCATATCTGTTGTAATGATCATTACGTAAGGCAGGTTCATATTTGGAAGCAGGTCAGCTGTCATTCTCATTAAGGCAACTATACCTATAACTATGACAGCTATAACACCTACGAAAACCGTATATGGCCTTTTTACACTAAATTTTGATATCATAATTTTCTCCGTTTGGGGGGTAATATTGACAAATAAAAGCCATAAAGCTGAAGCTTAAACGCTCCAGCTTTACAGTTTATATTAATTTTATGCACTGAAATCCAGTTCTTCAAGTGGCACTGGTCTGCTAAACAGGAAGCCCTGAGCCATATTTACACCAGCATTCTTTATGAAATCATACTGAGTATCAGTCTCAACACCCTCAACAAGAGATCTGAGTCCCAGATTCTTTGTCATCTGAACAATAGCTGTTACGATAATGCCCGTCTGAGGATTTGATTCCAGGGTTCTCATAAACTTCATATCCACCTTGATAACATCAAAGTTGAATTCCTGAAGGGAATTAAGTGATGAATAACCACTTCCGAAGTCATCCAGCCATACTTCAAAGCCATTAGCCTTAAGGAGATTAATCTTCTCAATAAGATCATCGCTATTATTTTCCAAAGCACTTTCTGTCACTTCTATATGAAGGTTCTTAGGATCTACATTTGATGACTTCACCACATTTATAATGAATTCAACAATATCCGTAAGCATGAAGTCCAGCCTTGAAAGATTTATCGATACAGGAACAACCTGTCCCGCCTTTTTTTGAAGTTCCTTTTGATCCTTGCAAACCTGTCTTGCAATAAACATATCAATCTTATGAATAAGCTTTGATTCCTCAAGTACTGGAATGAAATCTCCTGGCGAAAGGAAACCATGAATAGGATCAATCCATCTTGCAAGAGCCTCAAGTTCAGTAATCTTTCCAGTATTAATATCCACAACAGGTTGGTAGAATACCTTGAGATAACCATTTTCTACAGCTTCATCTATATGAGAGATAACATATTGCGATAATCTGTTCTTAGTTTCAAGTTTCTCGTCATAAATTGCATAAAACTTTGTCACATCATATTTTATACTATCACAGGCAAGCTTTGCCTTATCACAGATTGCACCTACATATTCTCCAGGTTCACATACCGCAATTCCTGCCTTAATGCTCATCTGTACATTTCCGAAAAGTGGTTCAATCTTTGTCTTTACTGTATCAAGAGATTCCAAAGCGGCCTCTCTATAAGTAAGCACTACAAAATGATCTTCGGCGAATCTGGCAACAAGTCTACCCTCAAATTCATCTTTAAGAATAGCAGAAATATTTCTAAGGAGTTCATCTCCCTTTCTAAAGCCATATTCTTCATTATAGCCTTTGAAATTACCAATATTGTAATAAACTACAACAGGTTCTTTTTCCATATCAAGAACATTGCTGATAAGTTCATCTGCTCTTACACGGAAGAACTGCATGTTAGGCAGACCTGTTACAGCGTCTAAACTGTTAACACTTGGATCGGTAACAATCTCTGAAAGAATATCTGTCTGTCTCTTGAAGCTGTCATCATAAGCGAATCCATCAATAACGTCAGCATGTTTTTGTCTCTGTACTTCTGAAAGTCTTACATCAGCATGTCTAACAATATCTCGGATCATCTCACGAGAATCAGGATTTCCGTAAACATAAACAATAATACATGTTGGATGAATTATTTTGCCATCCACAGTTATCTCTGTGAAATCTTCTTTTACCTTAGCTAGCTTCTCCTTAAAATCTTTCTCTGAAATATCTTTTGCGATAACAAGGACTTTCTCACTTTCAAAACGGAAACATGATTCCTCGCCAAAAGCTTCACGGACCAGCTTACCAAGATAAGCAACAACCTCTTCACCAAAAACATGACCATATACATCATTGAGAAATTTATAGTAGCCTATTTCAATAAGACCAAAGAAAACATTTTCACCACGAAAATCAACGGAATCTGTTCTAAGCGCATATCTGTTTTTAAGTCCTGAAATCTCATCATGTCTGGCTCTACGTTCAGAAAGCACATAATTTTCAAGGTTATCAAACCTCTCAGCCAAAACAAAGAGATTCAGAAACACCGAACCCATAAGGAAGCTTATGGCATGCACAACATCAATCTTGAATACTTCCGGATTCTTGGTATACCATCCAAAAGCAAAATAGATTGCCATCATTGCGAAGATATAAAGAGTATGTCTGAATGGATTATCCAGGATAAATACCGGCATGCAAATAAGCATGAGGAAAAAGGTAACGGTTGGAGTACTAGGATCCCATACAGTACCCATGAGAATACCGTATATAATCATCGGAGTCTGTATAAAATAAAATATCAAAGTACTTCTCCGAACCTTATCCCTTACAAAGTAATATCTAATAATTGTTACAACAAGAAAATATACCAGAATAAAAACACTCAGAATAAATCCATTCGTCTTTTTTATTCCAACATTAGATAATACATTGATAGAAGCAACGAGAAGAGCAATCAGGAGGAAAGCCTGAATGTTAATATGGTTTCTCAATTCAACTTCATCTTTATATTTGTAATATCGGCTAACACTTAGTCTTTTGAAAAAATTCATACCTTCTCAAAGTAGTTAAATAATAAGCCCCCTATTACTGATTATTTAACATATCCTCTCTAAGCCCAGCGAGCTTCTCTTCTGCATCTGAAATACTTTCACCCTTAACACCGAAATAGAATTTAATCTTTGGTTCTGTACCTGAAGGACGAACGCAGCACCACGCATTATCCTCTAATTCATAATATAGAACATTTGATGATGGAAGACCTGTACTTGTCTTTTCTCCTGTAACAAGATCAACTCTTTCATCAGCCTTATAATCTCTAGTAGCAAGAACCTTAAATCCACCTAACTCCTTTGGAGGATTAGAACGGAAGTTCTCCATCTTCTTCTGAATCTCAGCTGCTCCGTCAACACCCTTGAGCTCAAGTGTTGCAAGACCTTCTTTATAGTATCCATATTTTTCATAAAGATCCTGCATAGCGTCGCAAAGTGTTTTACCCTGCTTCTTATAGAATGCAGCTACCTCGCAGAGCATCATTACTGCCACAATAGAATCCTTGTCTCTTGCATAAGTTCCTGTAAGACATCCATAGGATTCCTCAAGACCGAATACATAATTATTGCAGCCTGTCTGTTCAAATATCTTAATCTGCTCTCCAATATACTTAAATCCTGTAAGTACCTCGATGCAGCGTGCATTGTAAGCTGCCGCAATTGCCTTAGCAAGATCTGTTGTTACGATTGTAGTAACAAGAGCTGGATTCTCAGGCATTGTACCTGTAGCCTGGCGCTCTCTGAAGATGTATTCTGCAATGAGCATTCCGGACATATTTCCAGTGAAGCTCATATACTCACCTGTCTTAGTATCCTTAGCATAAACACCAAGTCTGTCTGCATCAGGATCAGTTGCAAGAACTATATCTGCATCCACATCCTTAGCAAGCTTAAGTGCAAGCTCCCAAGCCTTTGGATCCTCTGGATTAGGATATGAAACAGTTGGGAATGAACCATCAGGAATCTTCTGCTGTGGCTCTACATAAACCTGTGTAAATCCAAGATCCTTAAGTACTCTTCTTACAGGCACATTTCCTGTACCATGAAGTGGTGTATAAACGATCTTAATATCTTTAGCCATCTCAGGAATTACTTCTGGATGAATACTCTGTGCCTTTACATTAGCAATGAACTTTTCATCGAAATCTGTTCCGATGATATTGAAGAGACCAAGTGCTCTTGCATCATCCTCATCCATTGTCTTAACCTGGGCAAAATCTGTAACCTTGGCAACCTCTGCCATGATACCCGTATCATGAGGAGGTGTAACCTGAGCTCCATCCTCCCAATAAACCTTGTATCCGTTATACTCTCTTGGGTTATGACTTGCTGTTACAACAATACCAGCTATACATCCCAGTTCTCTAACTGCAAATGAAAGCTCTGGTGTTGGACGAAGGGATTCAAATAAATAAGTCTTAATACCATTAGCATTCAGACATTTTGCAGCTTCACGTGCAAACTCAGGAGACATGATTCTTGAATCATGTGCAATTGCAACTCCCTTATCCTGTCCATTATGCATAAGAATATAATTTGCAAGACCCTGTGTAGCCTGTCTTACTGTATAAATATTCATACGGTTTGTTCCAGCGCCTCTTACACCACGAAGACCACCAGTACCAAATTCAAGACTTCTATAAAATCTATCCTCTATCTCTTTTTCATCGCCCTTGATTGCCTCAAGCTCAGCTGTTGTCTCCTCGTCAAAATAAGGATTTTCAAGCCATGCTTTATAAGCATCCATATAATTACTCATTCTTTTAATGCCTCCCTAAACTTCTTTTATTATGTCTTTTTTTCTTTATCCACATAGGTGGTCTCATTATACCATTATTTATAGTATTATGGCTATCAAATATTGCTTTATTTTACCGTTTTTTTGTTTTTTATTTTACATATTTTGAAATTGTGTTATCATATCATATCGAAACCTTAACTAAGCAACATAAAAGGTGAGGAAAATGAAGAAAATAATACTTACCGGCGGTGGAACAGCCGGACATGTAACCCCAAACATAGCTCTTATGCCAAAGCTTAAAGAGCTGGGGTACGAAATTGAATATATTGGTTCTAAAAAGGGAATCGAAAAAAAGCTCATTGAAGAACTCGGTATCCCGTATTATGGAATATCATCCGGAAAGCTGAGACGTTACCATGACATCAAGAATTTTACTGATCCATTCAAAGTATTCAGAGGATTCGACGAAGCCAACCTGCTGATGAGAAAGCTGAAGCCAGATGTCATCTTCTCAAAGGGCGGATATGTAACTGTTCCAGTTGTTCTTGCAGCACATATACACAGAGTACCTATCGTTATTCACGAATCAGATATGACTCCTGGACTTGCAAATAAGATTGCACTTCCACACGCAACTAAAATATGCTGCAACTTCCCAGAAACAAAAGAGCTGTTTTCTGACAGAGCTACAGTTACAGGTACTCCTATCAGACAGGAGCTATTCCAGGGCGATAGCAAAAAAGCTTTTGAATTCTGTGGATTCGCAGAACAAAAACCTACCATCCTCATAATTGGTGGAAGCACAGGCAGCGCCGCAATCAATAAAGCTATCTGGAGTTGTCTGGATGAATTATTAAAGAAGTTCAATGTTGTACATCTCTGTGGAAAGGATAATGTAAACAAGTCCTTAATCGACAAAAAGGGATATGCCCAGTACGAATATATTAAAGACGAGTTGAAAGATCTTTTCGCTCTTGCAGATGTGGTAGTTTCAAGAGCTGGCGCAAATGCCATCTGCGAATTGCTTGCACTTAGAAAGCCTAATATTCTGATACCACTTCCACTTACTGCCAGCAGAGGTGACCAGATCCTGAATGCCGAGTCTTTTGCAAACAGTGGTTACAGCTATGTTCTTAAAGAAGAGGAAGTTGATAATCAGACACTCATGAGTGCAGTAAACGAAGTCTATGACAGAAGCGATAAATACATAGACGCAATGAATAAGAGCGAACTTGCAGATTCCATTAATACCATAACTGAAATAATAGAATCTGTACTAGAGAAGTAAAGATAATAATATGCAAATATATCAAGACATTAAAAAGGCTTCCGGATTTCCGGAAGCCTTGATTTTTGTCTATTATTTTTATCAGCCACCAAGTCCTACTAAGCAGTCAAGTGTTTTCTGATAATAGTTACCTGAATCAGACTCATTATATGTAGCCTCATCAACTTCAATAGATGCAGGATATGCAACTGTTCCAGCCTCAATAACTTTATCGCCGATAGAAATCTCTTTACCCTTCTTTGTGATATGGAAAATAAGTCTTACATGAGCATTTGTATGTGTAACCATACTATCGTCAGCAGTATCATTCTCAAATGTGATAGTTGTCTTGTAACCATCAGCATAAACATCGTATGCCCCATCTCCCGCATCATCTACAGAGATTTCTTTAATAGTCCAAGCAGGATTACCAACAGCTGTTTCAAATACAGAACCAAATTCCTTTTCCTTATTCTTTGGAATTGTAGACTTCTTTAGTACATCAACTATTTCACTGTAATTCTTGTTAGTCTTCATCTGGATTGTCTGTGTGATAGGATTCTTGTACTGTCCTGGAAGTACGAAGTAAATACCTGCTATAACAGCAACCGCAATAACAATACCAAGAATTATTCTCGCTATTTTGTTTCCCATAACCATTTCTCCTTTGGATAAAACATTATTTTTTAACTACTTAGAAGATTTCTTTCTCTAATTGATAAATATAACCTTCAATAAGCTGCATTCTTTTTGAATACTCTGTTCTTGCCGCTTCTGTTTTGCAGCATCTGATAAGAGGTTTATTCTGACGATAGAATTCCTTGATACGATAATAAGCTTTTTTATATGTCGCATCTTCTTCATCAGCTGTAACCATACAGTCACGCATAATGCCAACTGCACCAACCTCATCCAGCAGAACCGAATCCATAACAATCTTGCATTCCAGAGACAGATCCTTGTCTGTATCTAACTCTTCGCAGGCCATTATGATCTCGCCTACTTTTACTATAAGCTCAGGACTTACTCCAATGCTATCCAGATACTCAACAGCCACCTCAGCACTAACCTCGCTGCTTGGTCTATCCTGTTCCCATCCGATATCATGAAGAAGCGCAGCAAGAACAATGACATCAAGGTCACCGCCAAGCTTCGCCTGTAATCTTATAGCCCATCTATACACACGCATAGTGTGATCATATATATTTCTGAAGGGATACTGTTCAGTCGCCCTATTTTCAGAAGCTGTTTTCTTAACAAATTCAATTACTTCTGAGTAATCCATCCTATGCTAACCCCTAACACTTTTGTTTAGTAAACTACACCACTATATAGTCTAGAAACACTTATATAATAATAACACTTTCACTTAAATATTTCTACATTTTTTTAAAACCGCGCGACCAGCTTTGTAAAGCCCCAACGAGCGTACCTTAAGCAGTTAACTCAACCCAGGTAGCCTCACGGCGCACAGAGAGGTTCTACTTAGTGCTGCTTTGTTCCCAACCTGACACGGTTCGCAGATTCCTGTCGCGTAAGACCTAGATTTCAACGTCACTTACCAAGAACAGCCTCGCAAGAATCAGTCCGAGGCTGGTCATCACCCCTGCTATAGCGGATTGCAGGTACAGGGCACCGCTATCTCCCCGGCTGCGCGGAAGTTTTATAACTACATCAGTATACATAATACATCAGAATAAGTCAATGGGACCTGACCCCATTGACTTATAGATTTGTCCCCGTTGACTTATTACGGAGTTCTTTAAAGAAGGTTTTCAGCATTTCGGAGCATTCCGTTTCGAGAATCCCTCTGGTTACATTCACCTGATGATTAAATGCTTTCATATCCAGAAGGTTGATAATAGAGCCTGCACAGCCAGCCTTCGGATTCATACAGCCAATGACCACTTCAGGAATTCTGGCCTGAACTATAGCTCCTGCACACATCTGGCATGGTTCCAGTGTAATGTACATAGTGCAGTCCTCAAGTCTCCAGTCTCCCATCACCTTGGAAGCTTTTTTTATGGCCATCATCTCAGCATGGGCCAGACTCTGCTTATCCTTGTTCCGGCGATTATAACCTCTGGCAATCACCTTGCCTTCATAAACTATAATGCATCCTATAGGAACATCTCCGTTCTCATAAGCCTTCTTCGCCTGACGAAGAGCCTGTTTCATATATTTCTGATGCTGTTTTTCCAGCACCTCTTTTTCTTCATCTATTTTTTTACTCATCTTTATTCTTACTTTTCTCAGTTCAGTGATTTTTAAGACAGGGCATCACTCAGTGCCGCAAACTCCTGAAGTCCCAGAGCCTCGCCTCTTACTCTTGTATCAAGTCCGATACTGGTTAATGCATTCTCAACCTCTTCTCTACTGTAAGACAGGCCCTCAAAATTCTTAACTGCATTGGCCAGGGTTTTTCTTCTCTGGTTAAATGCAGCCCTGATCAATTTGAACATATGCCTTTCATCCTTCACGTTAACAGAAGGCTCTTCCAAACGTTTTAATCTGATAACTGCCGAGCCAACATTAGGTCTTGGCATAAAGCAATTTGGAGGAACATTAGCCGCAAGATAAGGATCAGCATAATACTGAACCGCGAGGGAAAGCGCACCATAATCTTTTGATCCAGGTTCTGCCTTCATTCTATCAGCAACTTCCTTCTGTATCATTACTGTAATTGAATCAGCGGGAACTCTGGATTCCAGAAGATTCATAATAATTGGTGTTGTGATGTAATAAGGAAGATTAGCAACTATCTTAAAAGGCTCGCCACCAAAAATAGTTCCTATATCCTGTTTCAGAATGTCACCGTGAATAACATTCACGTTATCGTAGTCAGCCAAAGTTTTTTCAAGGATAGGAATCAGCTTGTCATCTATCTCAACAGCCGTAACAGACTCAGCCGCTTCAGCCAGATACTGGGTGAGAGTTCCTATTCCAGGGCCTATTTCCAAAACCTTTGTAGACTTATCAATCTCCGCTGCCGCAATAATCTTGTCGATAACATGCGAATCAATAAGAAAATTCTGACCATAGTTTTTTCTGAATGTGAAATTATTTTCCTTAATAACCCTGATGGTTTCCTGTGGGTTACTCAGCATTTTTTCTTTATCCATGATTTAATATTTTACCTCAAAGCACTCTGATTACTTAAGACGCCAAAGATAGCATTTATTATTAAAGTCTATACAATTTCAGTGCATTTTCGTAAGTTATTTCTTCTACCAATTCCGGAGTCATTTCTTTAATTCGGGCAATCTCTTCAATGACAAGGTTCAGATATCCAGAGTCGTTTCTCTTTCCTCTGTTAGGCGATGGTGCAAGGTATGGACTATCTGTTTCCAGCACAATAGACTGGATAGGGATAGATGCAACCGCCCTCTTTAGTTTCTTGGAATTCTTAAATGTTACCACTCCGCCTATTCCAAAGAAGAATCCCATTTTTATAAATTCCCTTGAAAGTTCCTCTGAATATGAATAACAATGAATAACTCCGCCTATTTCTTCCGCGTGAGCTTCCTTCATCAGATTAACTGTATCCTGAGCCGCATCACGGCTATGAATAACTATCGGAAGTCCAAGTTCACAGGCAAGCTCCATCTGAGCCTTGAACCATTTATGTTGTAATTCCTTTGAAGGCTCATCGTAATGATAGTCCAGTCCAATCTCTCCAATCGCAACTATCTTATCATTGGACTTCGCAATTTGGCGAAGCTCCTCCAGGTCAGAATCTGTCATATCTCCCACATGGTGAGGTATCACTCCGATTGCCCCATATATATAATCATATTTCTTTGTAAGCTCATCTGTCATTCGGGAAGTCGGAAGGTCACAGCCAATATTTGTAACTCTGGCTACCCCCTTCTCCTTCAGTCCTTTATCCAGAAGATATTCTCTATCCAAATCGAACTGATCATCATCGTAATGTGCATGTGTATCAAATATCATAATTTATACCGTTTTCAATCCCATCTTTACCTTGTATTATCTAGCCAAATCAGCTATAATACTAGTTTGTGTACTTGGCTGAAAATAATGCCCCATCAGGAACAAATATACTGATGTACTATACCATATTTTCTGCCACATATAAAGTATACACTTGATAAGGAAATGGAGGCTTATTATGATATCAGAATTCTACAAAGAGATGACTGGAAAAGAATCAGTAATACGTCAGTTTTTTGACTTTGCCAGAAAGCGTGCTGCTGAGATGGGACCTGACAGCGTACTGAACTTTTCTATCGGAAATCCATCAGTACCTGCACCTCAGAGTTTTACTGATGCGATCATAGATATAACAAAGAATGGTGACCCAGTTAAGCTTCACGGTTACAGTCCTACACTTGGTCAGGATTCAACCAAGAAAGCAATCGCTGATTCACTTAACAGAAGATTCGGGATGAACTACACAGCAGGACACATCTTCCCTACATCAGGTGCAGCCGGAGCTCTTGCTCATGCAATCAGATGTGTTGCAGGCGAAGGTGATACAGTACTTACATTCGCACCTTACTTCCCAGAATACATTCCATATGTAAACGGAACAGGCGCAACACTTAAGGTTGTCCCAGCTGACTACGATACATTCCAGATCAATTTTGAAAAATTTGAAGAGATGCTTGATGAGAACACAGCAGCAGTACTCATCAATTCACCAAACAATCCATCAGGAATTGTTTATACAACAGAGACAATCACAAAGCTGGCTGATATTCTTACAGCAAAGCAAAACGAATATGGTCATGAGATATTCCTTATTACTGACGAACCATATAGAGAGATTGTATTTGAGGGAGTTGATAGTCCATTCCCTTCAAAGTTCTATGACAATTCAATCTGCTGCTACTCATTCAGTAAGTCACTTTCACTTCCTGGTGAGCGTATTGGATATATGGCAGTTAATCCTGCAGCCAAGGATGCAGACCTTCTGGTTCCGATGGCTGGTCAGATTTCAAGATTCACAGGTCACAATTGCCCAACCGCACTTATGCAGTTTGCAATTGAAAGAGTTATAGATGATACAAGTGATCTCAGCATTTATGAGGAAAATGCAAACCTCCTCTATAAGGAGCTCACAAGAATAGGCTACAAGATAGTTAAGCCTATGGGTACATTCTACATGATGCCTCGCGTACCATCAGAAAATGGTGATGCCAACGAGTGGTGCTGGAAGGCAGCAAAGGAACTTGGACTTATTACTGTTCCGGGCGACAGTTTCCAGTGTCCAGGACATTTCCGTATTTCATATTGTGTACCAACTGAAATGATTGAAAAAGCTATACCTCTGTTTGAGAAGGCTTTTGAATTCTAACTCAACTGACCGTTAAAGTATTATAGGGGAATATACTTTTAAGGAGAACTTACATCATGGATACCGACATGACATTAGGTATGGATTTGGACATTACCGCCAGCGTGGATATGGGACCAGAGAGATTGGCAGGTTTACTTGTTCATCCAACATCATTTCCAGGGCCTTATGGAATAGGTGACCTGGGAAAAGGCGCTTACGATTTTATTGACTTTTTGGAAAAATCAGGAATGAAGCTTTGGCAGGTGCTTCCACTGGGACATACAGGTTTCGGTGATTCACCATATCAGCCATTCTCTTCCTTCGCGGGACAGCCACTGATCATCAGCATAGATCATCTGAGACAGTTAAATCTCCTCTACGACGAGGACTTTGCAGCAATGCCACAGTGGAATCCTGAAGATATAAGCTACGGCGATGTGATTGCATTTAAAACAGAATTATTTAAAAAGGCTTACGAAAGATTTCTCGACGAGGATATCCATGACGGATTTTCTACAAACGATGAAATGATGAAGGCTTTCCAGACCTTCAAAGAATCAAACGAATGGTTAGCTGACTATGCACTCTTTATGGCAGGCAAGGATTACCACGAAGGCGCTCCTTGGTACATGTGGGAGGATGATCTTAAATCTCCTACTGCTGCTCAGCGTAAGAAATGGGAAAAGAAGCTGGAAAAAGAAATCGGCTACTATGAATTCCTCCAGTTCTTCTTCGATGATGAGTGGATGAAGCTTAAGAAATATGCTAACGATAAGGGTATACGTATTGTAGGTGATATTCCTATCTTCGTAGCCTGGGACAGTGTTGATGTATGGGTCAACAAGAAGCTCTTTAACCTTGATACAAAGGGCTACCCAACTGTAGTTGCCGGTGTACCACCAGATTATTTCTCAGCTACAGGTCAGCTTTGGGGTAACCCACTTTATAAGTGGTCTGAGCATAAGAAGACTGGATACGAGTGGTGGTTCGCTCGCATTAAGCACCAGCTTAAGCTTACAGATTATCTGAGAATAGACCACTTCCGTGGTTTCGATAAATATTGGGCAGTACCTTATGGTGAGCCTACAGCTGTAAACGGAAAATGGATGAAAGCACCTGGCGAAAATTTCTTCACCATGCTGGAATCTACTCTTGGTTACCATATGCCTATCATTGCTGAGGACCTGGGTGAGATTGATCACTCCGTAGTTCAGCTTCGTGATAAGTTTGGTTTTCCTGGAATGAAGATCCTTCAATTCGCATTTGAAAATCCAAATGAGAATAACTTCCTTCCACATAATCACGTAAGAAACTGTGTATGCTATACTGGTACACATGATAATGATACAACTCTTGGCTGGTACAAGAACTGTTTCGAGCAGTCCAGAGATAAGCTGAGAAGATATTTTAGCACAGATGCCAGCGATATCTGCTGGGTAATGATCAGAGCCTGCTTCGGTTCTGTTGCAACAATGGCTATCGTACCTATGCAGGATATTCTGGAGCTGGATTCCTGGGCAAGATTCAACACTCCTGGTGTAGGAGAAGGAAACTGGTCATGGAGATATAAGCAGGATGCACTCACAGAGCATCTCTCAAACCGTCTCTATGAAACAGCTAAGATGTTCGGTCGTTAAACAGATGAGGTAACAACATGATAAAATTCATCATAATAGGCATATATGCAGTTCTGGCTGTTCTTTTATGCCTTCCAGTCCATCTTTATTTATGGATTTCAATCAAAAAGAATAATTATAAGGGATGGAAAAAGAGCTGGAAATTCATCAACGGATTCTTCGAATCCCTGATCAAAATGTCTGGCTCGAAAGTTGAAGTCCGAGGAGCTGAGCACCTAAAAGAGGTTCCACAGGAAAAGGGTATCCTCTTCATTGGTAATCATACGAGCTTTTTCGATATCATCATCCTTTCTACTATTGTTGACAGACCTATAGGTTTTATAGCAAAGAAGGAATTCAAGAAAATCCCATTCTTCAGCTGGTGGGTTGCTGACCTTGGAAGTCTGTTCCTCGACAGAAAGAATGTGCGTGCCGGTCTTGAAACCATTAAAGAGGGGACTGAGTCAATGAAGAAAGGTCTTTCCATTGGTCTCTACCCAGAGGGAACCAGAAATCACTCAGATGAGCTGCTCCCATTCAAGAAGGGTGGCTACAGAATGGCTGAAGAGTCTGACAGCCCTATCATTCTTGTTGCATTTACTGGCGCCGATGACATATTCGAAAATAACAAACCTATTGGAATAAAGAAAGGTAATGTAATTGTGGAATTTAGCGCACCTATTTATCCTCACGAGATGGATAAAAAAGAAAGACGCGAAGTTTATGACAATTTCCCTAATGAAATAAAGAAAATGCTGGATACCCATAAATAAGGGTTAGAAGGAGGAAAAAATGATACTAATTAGCAAGATATTCATAATTAGTCTGATAGTATTTGTCGTACTAATGGGAATATTATTAGTAATGTATTTTGTTGGTAACAAAATGCAGAAGAAACAGATTGAGCAGAGAGAACAGATTGAAGCAGCATCTCAGCCAGCTACACTTTTTATCATTGATAAAAAGATAATGCCTATGAAAGATGCAAAGCTCCCTAAGGTTGTTATGGACCAGGCTCCAAAGCGTTACCACAGAGCTAAGCTTCCAATCGTAAAAGCAAAGGTTGGTCCACAGATAATGACTCTTATCTGTGATGAAGCAATTTTCGATGATGTTCCTTCACATGGTGAAGTAAAGGTTACCCTCAGTGGTATCTATATCACAAGTGTTAAGACTCTTCATAAGAAAACTAAGAAGATGCAGCAGGAAGAAGCTGCTAATGGCAAGAAACGTAAAAAGAGCCTGCGTGAGAGACTTATGAGAAAACAGGCTGATTATCAGAAACAGCTCGATTACGAAATGGCTAACAAGAAGTCCAAGGAAGAAATTAAGCAGCAGAAGGCTGAACAGAAGAAGAAGAGAGAACGTGAAAAGAAAATTACTGTCTAACTTGTTACTTGCACTGGGCACAGTAATACTCGCTTCAGTGTTAAATGTAATCGCATATTTCGCCGCTTTTGCCGTAACCGTTATGGCAGGCGGCGTTAATGTTCTGGACACTGATACCGCAATGGTGGATCAGGGTTATTTTAATGTTATCAGATATACCATCCTCATAGTAATATGTGGATTTGTATACTATTGGGCATTTTACAGAAAAGAAAACGAAGAGGTTTCCGAAAGAAGAGCCTCTGTTATCACATCACTTCATTTTGTCATCAGACCTCTTACTATCTTTATCGTTTTACTGGCAGGTCTGAGCATACAGATTACTACCGATTCTATTCTTTATATTCTTGGCGAATCATTTCCGACCACATTTGCATCTTATAAGCATATGATGGAAACCTTCACAGGAAGCAAATCCGCTTTGTTTATTTTTACCGCAATCGCACTTGGTCCTATCGCTGAAGAAATAATCTTCAGGGGACTCGCAATGAGATACAGTCTAAGAGCATTTGATGGCATTAAAAAAGCCCCACTACTTGCTATAGTAGTGCAGGCTCTTCTTTTCGGTATTTATCACGGCAATTTTATCCAGGCTACATACGCCTTTATTTTCGGACTACTCCTCGGAGCAATTGCCATAAAGACCAATTCTTTAATTCCATCTATATTCCTGCATATGGCTATTAACGGAACTCTTTATCTCATTCCAGATAAACTATTCCTTAACATCCCTATTTCTATATGCATAGGCTTGGTTTCACTTGCCTTTATGATTGCAGCTATCATGCTGCTGTTCATCACGTACAAAAACTTTGCCACTCAGTCAGAAGAATCAGATTCTTAATTCTGTTATCTATTCATGTCTTTTGTAGGCAAGCTCTATCAATTCCTCAACATATTCCTTCATAGGATGTCCTGCTTTTTCCATAAGCATTGGATACATACTGATAGCAGTATGACCTGGGAATGCATTTATCTCATTAAATACAACTCTTCCAGTTCCTTCCTCTAGGAAGAAATCAACTCTTGAAAGACCATATCCATCACAGGCTCTATAAATCTTTAAAGCAGCTTCTCTTATTTCCTCAACCTTCTCAGCTGGGATGTCAGGATCAACAACAGTAAGAGAATCCTCGTTGTTATATTTTGCATCAAAATCGTAGAACTCAGCAGCTGCTACTATCTCGCCAACTCCTGTTACAAATGCATTGTCGCCAAAGCCAAATGCAGCGCACTCAATTTCGCGTCCTACAATGCTTTCCTCAACAAGAATCTTGCTATCATGCTGAGCTGCCAGCTTAAGGCCTTCTATAAGCTCTTCTCTGTTATGAGCCTTTGTAATACCCATTGATGAGCCGGCACATGAAGGCTTAACAAAAACAGGATACTCTCTTTCAGCCTCAATTCTTGCAACCACATTATCCATATCACTAAGCTCATGAGCTCTTACGCCAACATATTTAGCCTGCTGAACTCCCACCTGATCTGCAATTATTTTTGTGAAGAATTTATCCATTGTAACTGCAGATGAAAGATGTCCACATCCAACATATGGAATGTGTGCCATCTCAAAGAGTCCCTGAATTGTTCCATCCTCGCCGTAAAGGCCATGAAGAACAGGGAAGGCTACGTCTATATTCTTGATCTGGAATTTATCCCCGTCTCTAATTATCAGCCTATGATCTGTATCAGGTGAAATAACAGCCCTTGGCTTATCCCCATTTTCCCAGGATAAATCTGCGATAGTATTTTCATCTTCAACCAGAAGCCAGTGACCATCCTTCGTAATACCGATAAATGTAATATCGTATTTTTCTCTATCAATTGCTCTCGCTACTGTAGAAGCCGATACACACGAAACATCATGCTCGCTTGACTGTCCACCAAATATCAGTACAAGACTTTTCTTACTCATTGTTTTCCTCCTAAATACACTCAGGCACTAGGCACCCGAGCCACATGCAACACTAGTATAATACACCTTTTGAATTCCTATTTCCATACATACCTTTGTGCATATCTGAATTGTTGCACCAGTAGTATAAATATCATCTACAAGAAGCGCTATTTCCGGGACTTCGGTTTTTTCCAGAACTCGCTCATTTGCGGAAAATGCCCCCTTCAGGTTATGTTCTCTTTTTTCATAATTAAGATTTTTCTGAGGTTCTGTATAAGTATCCCTGGTCAGAAGCTCCTCCAACACAGGAATCCCCAGCTTTTCACCAAGCTCAGCTGCTATTAGCCCCGCCTGATTATAACCTCTTGTTATATATTTTCTTCGATGAATAGGCACAGGGATAAGAGCCTGAATACCCAGCTCCCTGAATGTCTTTCCATATTCAGCATAAATCTCTTCTGCATAGAACTCAGCATTCTCCTGCTTTCCATGGTATTTAAATGCCATCAGAGAATCCTGAAGTGGTGGTTTATATTTATAAACCGGAAATCCTTTTATATAAGACCTTTCATTTTCAAGGCAGCCTCTACAATATTCATCCTCTTCCTGACTTAGTTCATTACCACATTTATAGCATCTCGGTTCCTCGAGCTTACTCAGGAAAGGCCTGCATTTATCACAGATATGAGGTCCCTTTACATCTATAACCTTATCACAAATAGCACATCTTGGCGGAAACAGGAAATTAATCATCACCTTCGAAGCTTTCATAATTTTCTATATCCTCATCAAACATAGACATATAATCCTCCTTTTCAGCTTCTTCTGCGAATTCACGGATTCTTTCTGTAAAGGAAGTATATCTCTCCTGTTCAAAAACATTATCAATCATTTCGTTTACTTTACCAATGTTACCCACTATCACCACCAGCCTTCTGGCTCTTGTAACCGCTGTATAAAGCAGATTTCTGGTCAGAAGCTTATAAGGTCCTGTTAGAAGTGGAATAACAACTGCCGGATATTCTGAACCCTGGGACTTATGGATAGTAATAGCAAATGCATGCTCAAGTTCATCCAGCATATTATAATCATATGAGGCCACACGGCCATCATCGAAGGTCACAATAACCTTCTCGTCAAAATCATTTATCTCAGTGACAATACCCATATCACCATTAAAAACACCAATGCCCTGATCCAGCAGACCACCTTTGGTTCCGTCAGAAAAAATCTTCCACTCCAGCTTATAGTTATTGCGGATCTGCATAACCTTATCTCCCTCGCGGAAGATAACACTTCCCTTTTCCTTCTCTCTTTTCTTTTTAGAAGGAGGGTTAATGCTGCCTTGAAGCTTTTTATTTAATTCCTCAACTCCCAGCTCATACTGTCTGGTAGGTGTCAGCACCTCTATTTCCAGAGGTGAAACATTAAGAAATTTTGGAAGATCATGATTAACCAGAGTCTTACATTCCTCAACTATATCATAGGCACTATTCTTTGCCATGAAGAAGAAATCCTTAGACTTATTGTTAATCTCAAGATGAACTCCCTGTTTGATCTTATGTGCATTAGAAATAATACTACTGTCATCTGCCTGTCTGAAGTTTTTATCCAGAGTAGTCACAGGAAAACAGTCACTGGCTATGATATCATGAAGTACATTTCCAGCCCCTACTGATGGAAGCTGATCAGTATCTCCAACCAGCACAAGACGAGTTCCCTGAACTAATGCTTTAAGCAATGAATAAAAAAGGCTCGAATCCAGCATTGAAGCTTCATCTATGATCACCGCGTCACACTCCAGCGGATTATCCATATTACGCTTAAACCTAAGTCCCACTCTTTCACTGGTTTCCATTGGCTCTCCTGAGAATTCCAAAAGTCTGTGAATAGTCTGAGCCTTATAACCTGTGGATTCAGTCATTCTCTTAGCTGCTCTACCAGTAGGCGCAGCAAGAAGAACCTTGTCAGCCTTATATTCAAAATATCTGATGATAGCATTTATAATTGTGGTCTTCCCTGTACCAGGACCACCCGTGATAACTGAAACACCGGAACTAACAGCGTTTTTAACAGCCTCTCTCTGCTCCTCTGCCAGCTGAATATCCATTTCCTTTTCTACCTTGGAAATAGCCTTGTCAGCCTCTTTTTCATCTATATCATAATCAAATCTAAGGTCCAGAAGTCTTCTTGCGCTATCCAGCTCCATAAAGAAGTTCCATCTGTTATAAACTGCCGTTTCCCCATTTATCTCTTTTAAAATGAGGCTTCGGTTAAGTTCCATATCGGTAATAATACCGTGAACTCTGTCACTAAAAATATCCATCTCCTGCTCTGATGAAATGAGATGGTAAACATCCTCTATGAGCATTTTTTCAGGCATATAAATATGTCCCAGAGACATAGCTTGATTAAGTGCAAAAATAATAGCCGCTTTTATCCGGTGTTCCGAGTCCACATCAATACCCGTCTGCATGGCAATGGCATCCACTGTCTTAAAACCAATACCCGGAACTCTGCCTGCTATCTCATAAGGATTCTTTCTGATAACATCATATATCTGATCCGAGAACTCAGCATAAATCTTCATTGCCTGATTTACACTGATTCCATATTTCGAAAGAAAGATGATGACATTTCTATAGGATCTATTCTCGTTGTAGCACACTGCGATCTTCATGGACATTCTCTCAGAAATACCACTGATCTCCGCAAGCCTCTCAGGCTCCTCCTCCATAATGCGAAGAGTATCATCACCAAACTTCTTAACTATTCTTTTAGCCAGAACCTCTCCAACACCCTTTATTATTCCTGAGCTGAGGAATCTAAGAATTCCCTCTGTATCGCTGGGCATACTAAGCTCAGCAGAGGATACACTGAACTGAAGGTCATACTGTGGATGATGAACATATTCTCCATCAGCCACTATGTACATACCCTCTGCAATTCCTGGAACCTGTCCAACAAAAGTTTCTGTATCATCTGCGGTTTCAACCACAAAAACCGTATAACTATTCTCGTCGTTCTGATATATGATCTTGTTTATATAACCTTCAAGAATCATTTATTATCCTTTCTAGTACGAGTAAAGCCATAACCGAGTGGTGGACACTAAGCTATGGCTCTTTCTTCATCTTATAAATCCTGCTCTGCAAGGTAATCTATGTATTTACCTGTACCAACCGCAACTACTGACATAGGATCTTCGGCAGTAACAGTTGTTATTCCTGTCTTCTCCTCTACCAGCTGTTCCAGTCCGTGGAGCAATGCGCCACCTCCTGTAAGAACAATGCCTCTGTCGGCAATGTCTGCTGCTAGCTCAGGAGGTGTTTTCTCCAGCACTGCATGGATAGCCTCAACAACCTGTCCTGTTGGCTCTCTCAGCGCTTCTTCAGTTTCATCTGAGGTTATGGTTACTGTTTTAGGAAGTCCGGTTACAAGGTTTCTACCACGAACATCCATAGAGATGTTTTCTGGTCTCTTATAACTTGTTCCTATATTTATCTTCACTTCCTCGGCACTTCTTTCACCGATCAGAAGGTTATGTCTCTTTCTAATGTATTTGATGATGGCATCATCAAAGTCATCACCCGCTACTTTGATGGAAGAGGTTACAACCGCTCCACCCATTGATATAACAGCTATATCAGTAGTACCACCACCGATATCAACTATCATATTTCCAACTGGTCTGACAATATCTATACCAGCTCCAATAGCAGCCGCTATTGGTTCTTCAACTATATTAACGTATCTTGCGCCTGCATTGTATGTTGCAGTCTCAACAGCTCGCTTTTCAACCTCTGTTGCACCAGATGGTACACAGATAGAAATACGAGGTCTGCGTCCAAAGAAGTTACGGCCTATAGCCTTCTTGATAAAGTACTTTATCATTTCCTCGGCCTTAGTATAATCCGAAATAACTCCGTGCTTAAGTGGTCTTATGGCTATAAGATTACCAGGTGTTCTACCAAGCATAAGCCTTGCTTCTTCACCTATCTCCACTATTTTTTCAGAATCTTTATCATATGCAATAACTGTAGGCTCTTTAAGAACTACGCCTCTTCCTCTAACATATACAAGGATATTGGAAGTTCCTAAATCGATTCCTATATCAAGATTAGCCATTACTTACGTCTCCTTATATTACTCTTCTGGTGTCATTATAAGAACAGCAACCTTTTCGCCGTCCCTCCATCTTGTGAAGCACTCTACCACATCATAAATGCCACCAAGCTTATCTATATATCTTTTATAATATTCCTTTCGATGATGAACTATTTCGTGAGTTTTATTATCCAACCCCTCGAATTCCTCTTTTACATTTGGAATCATCATGAAACTATTTTCGCCTGTCATATCATAACCCATCTTGCCCTTAAGAGCCGGGTTAGTATAGATTACTTTTCCATTTTCTATATCTCTAACAAATAGTAAAGCTGGAAGTTCATCAAAAATTTCCTGAAGGATTCTTGTTCCTCTTCTGGATCTTTGAATTCTTCTCTCAATAGTAAGGTCACGGGATATCATATCTGTAACCTCTTTAGCAAATGATATCTCATTCTTTTTCCAAATGCGTTCTCTGGAATTCTCAATGAATATCATTCTACCCTCATATTCACCAGCTATTCTTACTGGGAATACCATTATAGCCTTTACATTTCCCTGGAAGACTTCGACTCTCATCTTATTAGTCATATTATTCTTATCGACAATGAGTCCCTCTTCTCTTATCTTTTCCTGAAGCTCAAGATCATAATGATCATGATCCCAGGTAAAAGAAGCTTCAGCCTCTGGGCCTTTTCCAAATCTAGCCCAGTAGTCGATCATTTTCATACGTCCTGCCTGATTATGATCGACTGCATAGTAAACTATATAATCAACATCCAGAAGTGTTCCAACATTCTCATACACTTCGAGGACATTTGACTTATCTCCCTCAGAAACTATCTTAAGGATCTTGGTCATTATCTCCCTGCCATTCTTCTCAAAATCAAGCTCGCTCTTCATTTCCTCTTCTTCATCAGAAATAGCGGAACCTATAAACAGCTTGGAAATAATATCTGAAAGTACATTGGCCACATTTGCCATATGGTCAAAGGCCTTGAAAAGCTTCTGATTCTGATTCTTGGTATGTGCATAGATTATCCATGTAGCATAGAATCTTCCATTAACAAAGATAGGTGCAGCAGCAAATCTGCTGTCAGGATTACCATCATCAATTTCTGAATACATAGCCTGTTTGGAATCAGCTATACAATTAACTATCTCTTCATAGAGCTTTGTAAACTCCGGATTGAAGACCATCTCATGGAATTCACCAAGATATGGAGCAGGTCCAACAGGATTAATAAGAGGCTTGCCATTAATATCCAGGACAACACTATAGAGCTCTGCAGACGAAGCAAAGCTGTTCACAAGCTTCTCAATGCTGTTTTCCTTCAGGAATTCCTGATCTAATTTTGGCTTTGCCATCTTACCCCTCCCCCATTATTTACACAAAGTCGGGTAGCATTTTGAAGCTACCCGACTAATTAAACTTTATACAGTATTATTTATTCAGGTCTTTTATCTGTCAGATCTGAAAAAGCACTATCAGTAATTCTCTTGGTCTCATTTACAGCTGTATTAACATCTGCAAGTGCAACCTGAAGCTGTGCCATGAATCCACCAATTGAATCGAACTCTCTCTTAACAACTGTTCTATTCTGGCGAATTTCTTCTCTTGCCTCTGCCTTTTCTTTCTCACACTGAGCAATTGTATCTTCTTTAAGTCTTTCACATGCCGCTTCTGTCTGAGCCTTAAGATTTTCACATCTTGCTTCTGTCTCAGATGAAAGCTTTTCAGTTTCTTCTTTAGTCTGTCTCTTCAGGCTTTCACACTCAGCATATGTTGTTTCCTGTTTCTCCTGGCAACTACTCTGTGTCTGTGAAAGAAGTCTGTCACACTCTGACTCTGTTGCAGCTTTAAGCTGTTCGCAACGAGCATTTGTTTCTTCGATCATTGCCTTACACTGCTCTGTTGTCTCCTGAGTCTTAGCCTCACATTCAGCATTTGTCTTCTGTGTAAGTGCATCTGCTGACTCTCTAGCAGAAAGAAGTGTTCTTGAAATTGATTCATATCTTGATGCTGATTCAATTTCTCTTGTCTTATATCCTTCGAGATCATTCTTAAGCTTTTCAACCTCTGCCTGAAGCTGTTCATTTACTGTCTGAAGATTATCGATTGTACTCTTAGACTCTGTCATATTAGCTTCACGCATCTGCTGCAATCCCTTAACTGCTTCGCTAAGCTTTGTAGCATCCTCTTTCAGCTTTGCAATCTCGTTTTCATATTGTCTTTGTTGTTCAAGTATATATGTCTCAGTAGCCTTCTTATCATATCCACCAAATGAGACTGTTTTGATCTCTAATTCCATCTCGTTTGTACCCCTTTCACTAAAAAAATCCTAACCTGTAGTATATCATACTAGGGTTTATTATGCACTCACTTTTTCTATGCAAAATGACCTTTTTCTTCGATTACTTTTATAACCTGATCAACATACTTTTCGCATATCTCATCCGTCTCAGCTTCCACCATAACTCTTATAACCGGCTCTGTTCCAGACTCACGAACAAGTATTCTTCCAGAGTCTCCAAGCTCCTCTGCAACCTTTGCAACTGCAGCCTGAACATCCTTGTCATTCTGAGCTTCTGGCTTACTCTTAACACGCACATTTTTAAGAACCTGAGGATAGTAAACAACCGGCTCTATAAGCTCTGACATAGGTTTCTCTTTTGCAAGCATAACCTCCATCATCTTAAGACTTGTGAGGATGCCATCGCCTGTTGTTGCATACTTAGAAAAGATAATATGACCAGACTGCTCACCACCTATACGGTTTCCAGTCTTAACCATATTTTCGTAAACATACTTATCACCAACAGCGGTCTTATCGTATTCAATACCAACCTTATCAAATGCCTTATATAGGCCGAAATTACTCATGACAGTTGTAACTACCTTGTTGTTAACAAGCTTTCCGCGCTCCTTCATGTAGCAGCCATAAACATAGAGGATATGGTCTCCTGTGACCACATGTCCTTTTTCATCTACACAAAGGCATCTGTCTGCATCACCATCATAAGCAAAACCAATATCAAGTCCTTTTTCAACAACGAACTTCTGGAGATGTTCAATATGAGTAGAACCACAGTCAGTGTTGATGTTAAAACCATCAGGGCTGTCATTCATCACATAAGTCTTTGCACCAAGAGCATCAAAAACGCCCTTTGCAATCTGCCATGCTGCACCATTAGCAACATCAAGACCAACCTTAACATCCTTGAAGCTGTACTTACTCATGGAAATAAGATAACCAATGTAGCGGTTACGTCCAGCTACATAGTCAACTGTACGACCAATCTCATCCTTTGCAGCTATAGGCACATCTACCTTACCATCTAAGTAATCCTCAACCTTGAGAATTGTCTCTTCATCCATCTTCTCGCCGTTTCCGTTAAGAAGCTTAATACCATTATCGTAGTAAGGATTGTGAGATGCAGAAATCATGATACCGCAATCGAAATCATCAACTCTCGCAATATATGCGACAGATGGGGTTGTTGTAACGTGCATAATGTAAGCATCTGCACCACTGGCCATAAGTCCTGTACAAAGAGCATACTCAAACATGTAAGAGCTTCTTCTTGTATCCTTACCAATTACAACCTTGGCCTTCTTGCCTTCCTTTGCACCGTAGTACCAGCCAAGAAATCTACCAATCTTTACTGCATGTTCGAAAGTAAGGTCAGCATTTGCCTCACCTCTGAATCCGTCTGTTCCAAAATATTTGCCCATTTAATTATCCTCCTTGTGGATTACTACCCCGTTATCCTTCCAAATGGAATTCTCCGGAACAACTCCTCTTACACAAGAAGTAGGATAAACATTTGAATGTCTTCCTATAACTGTTCCAGGATTGCAGACTGCATTGCAGCCAACCTCTACATAGTCTCCAAGCATAGCGCCGAACTTCTTAATTCCTGTTTCTATCTTATCTGATCCGTCACGGACAACTACCAGCTGCTTGTCACTCTTTACATTACTTGTAATGCTTCCAGCACCCATGTGGCTGAAGTAACCCAGAATGGAATCACCAACATAATTGTAATGTGGTGTCTGAACATGATCGAATAAGATGACATTTTTCAGTTCCACACTGTTACCAACAACGCAGTCGGCGCCCACCAGCGCCGAACCACGGATAAATGCACAGTGTCTTACTTCAGTGTTTGGTCCAATGATGCATGGAGCACCAAGATAAGCAGATGGGAACACAGTTGCTGTCTTGTGCACCCAGACATTTTCACTAATTTCGTCATACTCATCTCCAAGAGTTGGGCCGAGCTCAAGTATAAAATCCTTGATTCCCTTAAGTGCCTCCCATGGATATGTGAACTGTGAAAGATAATCTTTTGCTAAAGTGTGATCTAAATCATAAAGATCCGAAATTGTATACATTTATCTAGCCTCTCTTTCTTTACTCTACTGTAACTGATTTAGCCAGATTACGAGGTTTATCAACATCAAGCCCCTTGGCATCAGATGTATAGTATGCTATCAGCTGTAAAATAACTGCAGTTGCGAAAACGCCAAATGTACTATCCACCTGTGGGATGTAAATCTGCTTATCGCAAACTTCCTTACTCTCAGTCTTTCCTTCCTGACTGATGAGAATTACATAAGCACCTCTGGATTTAACTTCACGAACATTTGAGATGACCTTTGCATAAACATGCTCTTCAGTAGCAATGGCAATAACTGGAACCTGCTCAGAAATAAGTGCGATAGTTCCATGCTTAAGCTCGCCTGCTGCATAGGCCTCTGAATGAATATAAGAAATCTCCTTCAGCTTGAGGGAAGCCTCGAGACTGAGGGTATAATCGATGCCCCTTCCGATGTAGAATACATCTGGAGCTGTCTTGATATGATTAGCTATACGGCGGATGTCATTTGAAGCCTCAATAGTCTTCTGCATGATCTCGCCAACGCTAGAAAGCTTTGTCATGAAGTCTCTTGCCTGATCCTCAGTCATAACGCCTCTTACAAAGCCAAGTCTTGCGGCCAGTGTATACAGTGCAGCAATCTGAACTGTATAAGCCTTTGTGCTGGCAACCGCTATCTCAGGACCTGCATGTGTATAGAGTACATAGTCGCTCTCACGAGCAATTGTTGAACCCTTTACATTAACGATTGAAAGAACCTTACTGCCCTTCTGCTTTGCAAGGCGAAGAGCCTCAAGTGTATCGATAGTTTCACCAGACTGGGAAACTACAATAGTAAGAGTCTTGTCATCAATGATAGGATCCTTGTATCTGAATTCTGATGCAATTTCAACAGTTACTGGAATGCGAAGCTTTGTCTCAATGAGAGACTTACCAACCATTCCGGCATGCATTGCAGTACCACATGCTACTACAACAATATCCTTAAGATTCTTTAAAACATCATCATCAATTCCATCATCTGCAAGGAATGGAAGACCATCCTGAATTCTTGGAGCAACTGTTCTCTCAAGAGCTTCCGGCTGTTCATTGATTTCTTTAAGCATATAGTGTGGATATCCGCCCTTCTGAGCAGATGTGATGTCCCAGTTAACCTCCAAAATTTCAGGTTCTACTGGACGTCCCTTAAGATCCTGCACCTCAATACCCTCCTGCGAAAGTGTGAGGATGTGATACTCAGGAACTACAAAATACTTCTTTGAGAAATTAATAACTGCTGTAAGGTCAGATGCTATGATTGAACCGCCATCAAAAGAAGCAGCAACCATTGGGCTGACATTTCTTATAGCAAAGATCTTGCCAGGCTGATCATCAAACATAATACAAAGAGCAAATGAACCAGCAAGAAGATCAACAACCTTCTTGATAGTCTTATAAGGATTGCCCTCATACATCTGATCCAGAAGTGCAGCTACAACCTCTGTATCTGTTTCTGATTTAAGTACGTTCTTAAGGCCGTACTCTGTTGTAAGTTCTTTATAATTCTCAATAATTCCGTTATGACAGATAGTAACTGAGCCCTGCTGATGTGGATGTGCATTTGTCTCTGTAACTCCACCGTGAGTTGCCCATCTGGTATGTCCGATACCACAGGAAGCATCTGTTTTCACTTCCTCTGCAGCCTTTGCAAGCTCCTCAACCTTACCTGTCTTCTTCTTTAAAACTATCCCTGTTTTAGGATCGAGCACCGCTATTCCAGCACTGTCATATCCTCTGTATTCTAACTGTTTAAGTCCGTTAATAAGTATGTCTTTTGCAGGTTCATTACCTGTGTATCCAATAATTCCGCACATTTGTTTTTCTCCTTTCGTGCACGCCATAATTACCCATGGTTCTTCCATAGGCTGTAAATACTGTAAAATGATTTCAGTTTTACGCACGCTTCATACCTCTCTGTTCTGCAGTCACCCTCAGTTTTTAAAGGTATAAATAACGAATGTGCTACTTCCGAAGGAGCATCCGCCGAATTTTTTCGAAATGTCCTTATATATCTCGTACCCTTGGCACTGCAGAACATACGTTTCGATAACTCCTTACCTCGTCGTCTTGATTTCTTCGAAATCTCAATACAAGCACTCAAGCACAGTGTACTCCGCCTGCCCACCAGGGCACCAGGTGCCCATGTGGCACCGCGGCTTACTACGGAAAATGCTGCGCTAACACTTCGCATTTTCCTACTGTGCTTGATTTCTTCGAAATCAAGCACTGTGGCGCTAAGCTTTTTAAGCTTTCCAAAGTTATTTCTCCCTTCAAAAAAATAACCGCAACAATTATACCATATATATACTCTACATGGCAAACCGCCTCAATATATTGTAAAAAAACATATTTTAGTGCGACGTCCCTGATATACCAAGATGCAAAGCCCCTAATATACTATAATATTCCACTGAAATCGGATAGCGAGCCCATCCAATATGATAAATGGGCTATACCACTGTTTCCAAGGCAACCTGTCACCCGTTTTATCATAATAAACCCCATTATCCAGCCATTTTATAGCACAAATGGGTTATTTGTTTTAATATAGGGAACGAGTCACCCCTCCGTTCATAATTTAGGGGTGACTCTCTGAACTAAAATTCATCAACGAGCCCATTATCATTTTAAAGAATACATATAACTCGCTTATTTAAGCAATTAAGTATCTTTAACGGGTGACTACCCAAAAAAATGTTCAACCTGAGCCCTTATATTTTCGAAATCAAGTGGTTTATCCATGCTTTCGCAAGTTATAATCATATTTACTGATGGTATATAACCATTTCTGATAAATGTGTCCAGTTTAGAAAGCATTGTTTTTCGATAATCCATCTTATCAACCATTCCAAAATGTTCCCATAGCACTATTTCTCCGGTAACTGGATTCATAATCGTAAAGTCAGGATAATAAGCAACTTCATCAAGAATTAATTCACATTCGTACCTAAATGGTATCGACGCTTTAATCAGTTCCATAGCTATAAAGGCTTCTGATTTCGATCTGACATATAAGTCACCTCGAACTTTTACATTTAACTGCTCAGGATGCTTATTATTTTTTGCATAATCCATCTTTACCCACTCTTCAATATAATCTTTTCCCACAAGTTTCTGTGATAACAGTCCTTCCGAGATTAGTCGTCCAAATTCTTCAGACTCAAAAATAATCTTTTCAGATAATCGACTAATATCATTCATCTTATCAACAAACTCTTCAATTATTAATTTCTCTTTTTGTAGCTCTGATAGTTTCTTTTTGTAATATGCCTTCAATGCTAACTTCTGAGCATATTCTTTTTTATTTTTCGGAATATACTTTCTACTTCCATCAGCATTTCTAACATACCACTTATAATGATTCTCATTCTTATTGATCCTTATAGAACCCTCAGGTGCAATACTAAGTTTTTGTGTTAGTTCTAATATTTCATATTCAATCTTTTCCTTATATTTATTTGTTTCTGTAATCATTCCCAACAAACCCTCTCCTTTCTCAAAAAATCAATTACAAATAACTATTCACAAACGATATATATCAATATCCACTTACGAATGATATATGTTAATAACCACTAACAACGATGTATGTCATTTCTTTTCATCGTAAGTATAAAAATAGCCTTAAATACATACCAGGTTTTATTCCTTTCTTAGCGAAGTAATAATCACTCTATGTCATAAATTCAAACAAGTAAAGACACAATTCAAATGCAACATTTTGTTGCTTGATTTTTTGCACAAATAAAACGAGAGACGGCTATTTATCTAGCTTTTCAAAATAAAAAAAGCAACGGTTTGTTGCATTTTTAACGTTGCGCCAGAAAAAAACATCCATATTTATATATCTCAAAATAAGTTTGTGAAATATGACGATACTTTTACAGTCAATTTTTAGTTCTTATTCCCTTTCTAATCAGGTCTTAACCTTTTGAATTAGAAAATGAAATTTTAAAACGTAGCTGTCTTTTTACCGATGATCAATGTGCGTTGATTTTTTTGAAGCAGTCCGTAAGAGTTTTTCTTTGCAATAGTCCTCACGAGCTGTTTTTTATAGCGAACGATTAGCACTGATTCTTTTTTCAGGAAATGGGCAGCACGCACTAACAAATAAGATTGCATAGACTTAGTTTATATATATTTGGGCTTGGAGCGGTCAAATCAAATTAACAATCACCCGTTCAGACTATATTTCGCGACATATATAAACAAAAAAATAGTCTTTGGGGCTCAGATTACATTTTGACATGGAGAGTCACCCGTCAATTATCGAATTACGGGTGACTCTTTATTATTTCAAACTTATATAGCCCAAAACACGTTATATTCAAATGATAATAGCTGTAATTATTTGAGCAACGGGTGACTCATATAAAAAAGGACAGAAAGGCTTAACCTTTCTGTCCCAAAATTCTATTTACTGGTTGTTACAATCTTTACATCTTAGGACCTGGGTCGTTTACCGCACCACCCATTTCTTTTGCCTGTTCATGCTTCTTAGCGGACTGTTTTGGAGAAATAGCTTTCTGTGCTTTTTTAACAGCCAGATTGCTTAATTCTTTAATCTCAATCTCCTGTCCATTAACTTTTACTTTATTGTTATAGACTTCCTGCGTTCCAACAAGTTTTGAGAGTTTTTCAAGGTTGCCCAATTCATCAAGGCTGGACTGAATTTCTTCTTTACCTTTATTCTCTTTCATCTTAGCAGTAAGCTTACTTATCTCATTTACAAGTGTTTCCTGGAAGGCCGCATTTTTCGCCTGCGCAATCTTATCAGAAGACATATCAACACTATAAGGATCTGAAGAGTTTTCCACCTTATTCATATCGCCGCATAAATGATTCATAAACCTCGTATTAAATGATTTGTAATTTGACATCTCATTGACAAACTCATCACATTTTCCATTGATTGTTTTAGGATCAAATATCATGTTATTCTTTTGCAGCTGATCCGCATAAATAATCTTAAGTGCTGATTTAGTTATATGTCCTTCAACCTTCTTTTGTGCATCACTTGGTGTATATTGGTAAGATCGTTTACCGTCAATCTCATCATACATAGCCCACTCTGAAATGAAGTTCTTCTTAGGCTCTTCCTCTCTAAAGATTTTCTTCACTCCATCCTGCATCTGCCTCTGCTGATAAGCCTTAAGTTCATCGTAAGAATTAAAGTTTTCAGTCACAACTTTCGGAGATGTATCAATACTCATTCCCAAAAGGGCATTATTTTTCCTAATTGACTCCTTAACTCCTTCAAGTGATTCTGGTCTATATTCTGCCACGCCCTTAACAAAATGCGATCCAAATTTATCAGCCAGCTCAATCATTTCATTTTTGAGCTTATCATTTTTAGTTTTAGAAATTATTGTAATGATATAGTTCAGGCATTTCTGTGAACGATTAAGAAGCTCATTTGCCGGAAGGTTTTCAGGAATGTCTGCTTCAATTTTATCAAACTCACGAGCAACCACCGGTATATTAGGATCCCTCTTATACTTATCTGCCAGATAATGAAGTTCGTAAGACATATTTTCATATATTTTGTCACGTCCTTCAATTCCCATAGCCACTTCATCAGCATGGATATGCTCTTCAAGAAGACCTAAAACACTTCCCATAGTTTCTCTTCGGAACTGAGAGTGTACATTTTCTTTTTTTTCTTTTCTCTCCGCAGCATCTTTTTCCTCGTTCTTTCGGGAAATGTAATGCTTCATTTCTACTGCAAGCTGCTTCTTCGCAGCCAGAAGTGTTGCACGTCTGGACTCAAGGTCAATTTCATCAAAGGTTTCCTCATTTTGATTCTGGTATTCCTCAAGTTCCTGAATGGCCTTGAGCGAAGTAACTATATTATCATATTCTTTACTTCCGCCCCAAACACCTTTCTGAGCAGCATTAAGACTAGCCACACCAGCTTCCAGTCCTAGCATTCCTTTGTGAGCCTCGCTGTATGATGTGGTTGTTTGCTGAGCCCTTTGATTAGAAGTTATTTCAACATGAAGTGATTCCTCATCTATATCAAGAGGTGTGTCATCTAATTCATTATCCTCTTCTTGTTCCTCTTTCTCTCCTAAATGTTCTTCCTTCGCTATTTCTTCTTTTACAGCGTCCTCTTCTTTAACAACATTCTCTTCCTTCGCTTGTGGTTCTGACTGACTCAGCTGTCTGTTTCTTTCCTCTAGCGCAAGTACTCCTGGTTCAACTATTTCTCCAACTGTATTCTTTACGGGAATGTCCTTATGAGCTGTCATAAGAAGATTGAAGTTATCGTTCTCTATCTGTAAAAGTTCATTAACCTCGTCTTTTGATAACACCTTAGTACATTGATAAACATCCAATATTCTATTCATCTTAACTGTAAAAGGATCCACCAGTTCAATTGTTTCTATAGTTTTTCCATTATCCAGTTTTTTCTCACCATTTTTAATTATCCCTGCATCCTCGAGAACATTGGTCTTAGTTTTATATGGATTATTTTCCCTCTTTTCCTTATATGCCTTCTCAAGGTTTTCGCTCATTATGCGTTTTTCATTTTCTAATCTTTCAAGCTCTCGGGATATTTTTGATGCCTTAGAAGCAGCAATGCCGTGCTTTTCACTAACGGTGTTCATCACATCCTGTTCACGCTTAAAAACACCCTCATTAACTAATTGATCATCTTTATCTATGAAACCGATTTTCTTCATCTTTTCATAGTTATTCTTAGCTCTGTCGAATATCTTTTTTTGGTTATCGTATTCTTTCTTCGCCTTTAAGAACTCACTATCAGCAGCGTTTTTTTCTCTCTGAACAGCCTGAATCTTCTTGTCCTGCTCTGCCAGCTGCGCATCCATCTCAGATTTAATCTGCGCATTGTATTCTTCTTCCATTTTCTTTCTGGCATCAGAAAGCTTGTTATTAAATGTGCCCAGAAGATTCTTTTTAATCTTTGTAATACGTGAATCAAATTCAATCCTCTTGGAAGATACAGCACTAACCGTCTGATTTGCCACATCACGTATACGCTCAGCTTCATATATAAGATCAAGACCCTTTTGTTTATCAGCCTCATCCTTTATCTCCAGCTTACCAGCCTCAGAATTTTTCTCGTAAACTATACGAGCGAGGTCTGCGTTAATAATTCCAATATGATAATCAATATCTTTATCATCATATCCTACAGATGCTCCATTATAAGTAAAATGATTCTTACAATAACCATAAACCGTTTTACCTATTTCGTCCTCTTTAATGAACTTATCTAAATCGTCATCAAAGGTACCTGAATAAAGCTTCTTTAATACATTTTCCTTCCACTTTGCCGCCGCTTCTTTTTCTGCTTCGTTTCCTTCCCTGGACAAAGAATCCGCAGCCTTGTATTCACGTTTAAGCGAAGCAAGATAGTATGTGGCAACCATATCCCTCGAAGCACTTTCTGCATTATAACCTTCATCAGGATTGGATATACGTTTTTTTACAGTCCACTCCATTGCATCGAAATATGCATCACCATCTGCTCCCTTGAAGTCTTCGTTGCATTTTTCCACCAGCTTATCATAGGCCTGAACCACAGACTGATATTCTACTGAAGTCATCTTGGACTTATTTGTTTCAAGATATTTATTAATATCATTTCTAAGGATCAGATTTCTCGCAAGATTAAGTCTATCCTCACTATATGTAGAAATTGGATCACCATCAGCATCCACGCCAGATTTCATAGCTTCGAAATAATCGTCATTACGAAGAACGAAATCCCTTATTTTCTTCTGAATTTCAAGAAATCCTTTATCATTTGAATCAATAGAACTAACAGGACCAAGAACCGCATCATTTAATTCACGTCTAGGCATAATTTATATCCTCCTCACTCTATCGAGATAATTACCCATTTTTTTACAAACGATTATACAACATAAACCGCAACAAATGCGCAACAAATAAACAGATAATACAAAAGAAGCTCTACGGATCGTAGAGCCTCCCTTTATAACTTATTAATTTTATTTTAATTCTAATTCCAATCCCAGGCGCCATCGGAACCTACCCAACAGCCATCTACATATTGGCTAGTTGCAAGATAACCATCTGCTTTAAAATAATACCATTTACCGTCTATTTGTTGCCACTGACTGCTTGGATACCATCCGGACTTATCCTCGAACCACCAGCCATTACCGTCGCTCTTCCAAGCTCCTGTATATGGATAAGAACAAATACCATCAGCACCAATCCAGTAGCCATCTACCCAGCACTTGGATGAATATCCGCCCCAATATTCTGTTTTAGTAGTTGTGCTTGTTACTTTTCCATTTTCATCATAACTAGTATATGTTGACTCACTTCCAAGAGCCGTCCAAATATAATACCAGTTACCACCGATCTGATGCCATCCTGTCTCAGCAGCATAACCATTAGATTTAAAATAGAACCATTGTCCATCTATCTTCTGCCATTTATCTACAGGATACCAACCCGATGAATCCTCATACCAGTAACCTGTTCCATCATGTTTCCAGGAACCTGTCGCTTTATAACTATTCTTTCCGTTTCCATCATACCATCTGCCATCCAACCAGCAATTAGTATGATTGTTTCTTGTAAATGTTATATCAATATCTTTTGTGGTTCCACTTGAAGAAGTCTTAAAGTCTTTTTCATAAAGCTTTATACTCTTTGTTGCAGGATAATCATAATATTTACCGTTACATATAAATCCAGTAACTGTGTATCCATCACCAATGTTGTATTTACTTACTATTTCCTCAACATTTACATTTACATACTCGGTTGACCCATCTTTTTTGACACTGATAGGATCAGTATTCGAAGTCATGCAAGGTGCCATAACCTTTATTTCTTTATATCCATCTTTATCATATCGATAAAAATTTACCCAATATCTTTCCATCCCCTCAGCTGGGCTAGCATTTACCTGTCCTGCAGCCCCACCAAAACTAAGTGATGCAGTTATAAATATCACCACTGCCAGAAAGAATCCCATAATTCTTCTCTTCATAAGTCACAACCTCCTCAATTGAACATCTTTATCAGATGAAATATGGAAAAATTGTATCATGTTACCCGCCTCCGGTCAATTAAATATAACGCCGGCAATTCATCTGATTGACATCAATCGCTCTTTTAGTATATACTTTGTATATACTTATATTACAAATGCGTTTGGAGGTTTTTATGGAAGCCACTATTTCAAAATGGGGTAACAGCCAAGGTATTCGTATCCCTAAAGAATTCATTAATGCTCTCGGCATATCTTTCGATACACCTCTTAATATAGAAGTTCGGAATGATGAGATTGTCATCTCCAAAAAGTTCAAACATCAGTCTTTAAAGGAGCGTGTAAAAAAATCCGGTAAACCGCTAAAATTCTCTAACGAAATTGATTGGGGAGATCCAGTCGGAAACGAGGTATGGTAATGAAAGATGTATACCAAGGCACAATACTGAAAATAGAAAAAATAAAATATCCTGTCTTTGTTGTAAGTAACAATTACTTCAACCAGGCAGATGGCATCATCGGATGTCCAATTGTTCAAAACGAATCCGAAACCGCAACGCACATCCCAATTGATGAAAACGAAGTCAAGGGTGTCATCATATGTGAGCAAGTTCGTTTCTTTGATCTAAACACACGAGGTTTCAAAATCCTCGCCCACTCAGAACTTGATACCATGACCAATATTGTCGATATTGTTCAAGGATTCTTTGATTTTAATTAAAAAAGAGAAGTCACTAGGACTCTATCCTACTGACTTCTCTAATATTTATTTCCTACTCTCCATCAGTTGGAGTTGCATCTGCAGCAGTTGCATCATCAAAGGTTTGTGTCACATCAGTTGAGATGATAGCTCTGTCGATGTTCTTCACATCATCACTTCCAATGTAGTAGGAGTCGTCAGAAAGTATAATTCTGACTTTTACAGTTTCTGGCTCGGCATAGTCAATATCACTTACAGCTCCTGCCAGGATTCCAATAATTCCACTTGCGAATTCATATTCATATTCTTCTTTTGTGTAATCGTTGTAATCACCATTTTCTACTGCAGTATTGAAGTTTTTAACATATTCAATAATCTCTGGGTTGGTCTGATTCAGAATATCAATTGGGTAGATAGTAACATCCACATAATTGATATTGTTGTCCTTGTAAGCCTTGCCTACATCAAACTTGGCCTTGCCATAAATCTGCTTTGCAAGATCAACCATGGCTGGGGCAAGCTCCGGATCACCTGAAATTTCAAGTCCATAATAGCTCGACAGATTGTTTGCCAAACGGGTTACATTCTGAAGGTAAATGGCCTCTGCATCCTCTTCATTAGCACCAGTCATCTTAATGTATTCATCTGTGACACCCAGATAATTTGATGAAATTATACTTCTTACATATGCCTGATAATTCGACGCTTTACCACAAGCTGTTAAGCTAAGCAGCATGCACATGCAAAGTAAAAGGCATAATATTCTTTTAGTCTTCAAATCTATTTTTCCTATTTTCTATATTGATATTTCCAATAATAATTTATATTTCATTAATTAGCTGATCATTGATCCTGCTGGAACATCTTTGTCTGCTGTCAGAAGTGCAAGTCTTCCTTCATCATCTTCTGCACAAAGGAGCATACCTTCTGAAACAACACCGGCAAGCTTAGCAGGCTTGAGGTTTGTTATAACAACAACCTTCTTACCCTTCATATCCTCAGGTGAGTAGTAATTCTTAATACCAGAAACAATCTGAAGAACCTTTCCATCAACCTGAACCTGTGAGCAAAGAAGCTTCTTAGAATTTGGAACTTCCTCACAAGAAATAACTTCACCAATCTGAAGCTGCATCTTATCAAAATCATCGATGCTAAGAAGTGGCTTCTGAATTGCAGCAACCTTTGTAGGTTCCATCTTCTCTTCCTTCGCCTTAGCCTCTGCCTTACGTTTCTCCTCTTCAGGATCAATCTCTGACTCAACTACGCTTGGGAATCTTCTTTCAATCTCATCCAGCATTTCCTTAGTATCAATTCTTGCAAAAAGAATCTCAGGAGCATCTGTTACCTTGTTGCCATTTGGATAAAGACCAAAGCTGCCCATCTCTGTTACAGATCTCTTCTCAGTATTAATCTGAGCAAGAATCTTTGCAGATGTTTCAGGCATGAATGGTTCAAGAAGTGAAGCACCAATTGTAATGCCTTCGATCAGGTTATAGAGAACAGTATTAAGTCTGTCCTGCTTACCCTCTTCCTTAGCAAGTGCCCAAGGCATTGTCTCATCAATATATTTATTACATCTCTTAAAGAGATTCCAAATTTCTGTGATGGCATCTGCCACGCGAAGCTTGTCCATGCAGATGTTTACTCTGAGTCTTGTATCAAGAGCAACTCTCTTAAGGTCGTCATCAACTTCCTCAGAAACGCCTGTGTTAGTTACAACACCGCCGAAATATTTGTTAGACATTGAGATAGTTCTATTAACCAGGTTACCCAGTGTATTTGCAAGGTCTGAGTTAACTCTCTCAATAAGAAGCTCCCATGAAACTACACCATCATTTTCAAATGGCATCTCATGAAGAAGGAAGTATCTAACGGCATCAACACCGAAGAGATCCACCATATCATCAGCGTAAAGTACATTTCCACGGGACTTACTCATCTTTCCATCACTCTGAAGGAGCCATGGATGTCCAAATACCTGCTTTGGAAGTGGCTCACCAAGTGCCATAAGCATGATTGGCCAGTAAATAGTGTGGAATCTGAGAATATCCTTACCGATCAGATGAAGATCAGCTGGCCAGTACTTCTTGTAAAGCTCGCCATGGTTACCGTCTGCATCATACCCAAGACCAGTGATATAGTTTGAGAGAGCATCTATCCAAACATAAACTACATGCTTCTCGTCGAAGTCAACCGGGATACCCCACTTGAATGAAGTCCTTGATACACAAAGGTCCTGAAGACCTGGCTTAAGGAATGTATTTACCATCTCATTTTTACGAGATTCAGGCTGAATGAATTCAGGATGATCCTCGATATATTTAATAAGCTTTGGAGCATATTTGCTCATCTTGAAGAAGTAAGCTTCCTCAGAAGCTTCCTTTACAGGTCTTCCACAGTCTGGGCAGCAGCCATCAACCAGCTGTGACTTAGTCCAGAAGGACTCACATGGTGTACAGTAAAGTCCATCATAAGAACCCTTGTAAATGTCACCCTGCTCATAAAGCTTTTTAAAAATCTTTTGAACCTGTTTCTCATGATCTGGATCAGTTGTTCTGATGAATTTATCATATGAGGTATTCATCAGATCCCAAATACGCTTTATCTCAGCAGCCTTCTCGTCTACAAACTCCTTAGGAGTGTTGAGCTCTTCGAAAGCTTTAGTTTCAATCTTCTGTCCGTGTTCATCGGTTCCTGTCTGGAAACGAACATCGTATCCAATGAATCTTTTGTATCTTGCGATACTGTCTGCCAGCACGATCTCATAGGTATTGCCGATATGAGGCTTACCTGATGCATATGCAATGGCGGTTGTAATGTAATAAGGTTTCTTTGCCATTTTAAAAAATCTCCTCTTTATGTATTCACACTATGTTTCTTAAGCGAATGAAACTTATCGTTACATGGGTTAAGTACATAAAAGCGCTACTCGACATTTTAGCACAAACCAATAGAATTTTAAAGAAAATAAAAATGGGCATCCACTTGGATGCCCAAAATAAAATCTTTTATAAATTACTTGCAAGTTCAAGCTTCTTCTTTGTAACTTCCTGCTCGTTCTCTGCAACCTTCATCATTCCACCAAGAGCGCTTACCTTATCGGCAAACTCCTCGTATCCTCTCTTGATGTACTGAATGTTTTCTATATTGCTGACGCCGTTAGCTGCAAGTGCCGCAATAACAAGCGCCGCTCCCGCTCTCAGATCAGTAGCCCTGAGGGTTGCACCATTATATTTCTTAGTACCTGTAATGATAGCTGAATTTCCTTCAACTCTTATCTTCGCACCCATTCGAGCCAGCTCAGAAACATATCTGAATCTGTTCTCGAAAATGCTTTCTGTAACGATACTTGTACCATCTGCAAGTCCCAGGATTGCAGCCATCTGAGCCTGCATATCTGTAGGGAAACCTGGATAAGGAAGAGTTTTGATCTGTGTAGCCTTCAAAACTCCGTCCGCCATAACTCTTACAGAATCATCATACTCAATAACATGAGCGCCCATTTCCACAAGCTTTGAAGAAATAGCCTCCAAATGCTTAGGGATAACATTCTTGATGAGTACATTTCCGCGAGTAGCAACTGTCATTGCCATAAATGTTCCTGCCTCAATCTGATCAGGAATAATGGAATACTCAGCTCCGTGAAGCTTCTCAACACCACGAACACGGATTACATCTGTACCGGCACCCTTTATATTAGCTCCCATTGTGTTCAGGAAGTTAGCTACGTCAACTATATGTGGTTCCTTAGCTGCATTCTCAATAGTTGTCTTTCCAGGACTGAGAGATGCTGCCATCATAATATTGATAGTCGCACCAACAGATACGGTATCAAGATAGATGTGTGCTCCGTGAAGCTCTTTTGCCTGGGCTACAATGCTACCGCCTGAAACAATCTCAGTCTCAGCACCCAGCTTCTCAAATCCCTTAATGTGAAGATCAATAGGTCTAGAACCTATGTCGCATCCACCAGGAAGAGCAACATTTGCATATTTATGCTTTCCGAGGAGAGCACCGATCAGATAATAGGAAGCTCTGATTCTTCTGATGTATTCATCATCAACAGGCTGTCCTTCTCTGATACCCTTACCACAAATAACTACTGTATGTTTGTCCAGATACTCAACTGTGGCACCGATATTCTCGATAGCCTTAAGAAGTGTTCTTGTATCTGAAACATAAGGTACATTTTCAATTGTAACTTTCTCGTCAGTCATTACTGCTGCTGCAAGGATACCAAGTGCGGCATTCTTTGCACCTGCAATTACGACCTCGCCCTCCAGCGGCTTACCGCCACGGATGACGTACTGTTCTTCAGCAAAACTCATAACTTAAAAGTTAACCTCATAAATTATTTTTTGCACGAAAACGATATGGTTCACATAATATCGCGCAACATAACTAGTCTATTATATCATATAATCCTTATTTGTAAACATATAATTGTTCCAAAGCTCTTAGCTCATCTTATCCATATTAACCAAAATAGCCCTTTTGCCGACCACAAAGAGCCTTAGGAACACGCCTATCAGCACCGCCAGCATGATAATATAATAAGCCAGAATAGGCAGTTTCAGCAGTTCGTAAAGAACTATTCCAAGTATAACCACTGCAAAGGAAAGCACCATCATTATAGCCATATTAAAGAAAGTATTCAGGTTTCCTCTAAGGGCGCTGTACTCATCATCCCACTCAACATAAGGGGATGAGCTGTCCATCCACATTCCAATTACAATAGAAATAAGATGCGCCATAAGCATTATGATTGCGAAGAAAACGCAGATATAAACCGGTGCCTTCATATATATACAGATAATAATATCCGTAATTACCAGCATTGGATAAGTAAACATGAAACTGAGAGTTGCCTTCGCATACATCTGGGTCTCATAAGGAACAGGTATAAACTTGATAAGTGCCAGGTGCTGTCCCTCTCTTGTGAAGGCTGTGGATGCAAGGGAATTAAGGGCTGTAGCGATAAATGCTATCGCAATGATCACCATGAGCAGAATCATGCTTGCTCTGTCTCTACCCTCACCATACATCTCAATAAACTGGGCGAAAACTCCCTTATTTCCATTAAAGTGGAAAAGGAGAAATGCGCCAACCGGCCAGAGTACATTTATATAAGCACAGTTTCCGGAAAATGCCTTCGTTCTGAGAATCACTTTCAACTCCTTCTGAAGACTGGCTCTGTATTGAGAAGTCTGCTTAATATCTCCCGCCTTAACCTCAGCCTTCTTGGAGGAACCAAGAGAAGCTGCAGTATAAAGACCCTTCTGATAAAGAGCTTTTCCAAGGAAGAAGAAAATCGCCAGGAGTCCAAAATCACCTACCACACTAAGAAGCAGCCAGACTATACTTCCCTCGCTGATGGCATTTGACAGCCAAGGAACCGGGAAGAATATGATATTCAGAGTTCTGAGGAGCAGATTGCTTCCACTACCCAAAGACTCCACATAATTTTCCATATTAATTTCGCCAATGCCTTTAAGTGACAGAACGAACAGACCTGCGAACAGCACTAAGAAGATGGTGGAGAGACGATAGAAAATCTTCGTACTCTTCACTCTGCTGAGCGCCGCCATAAGCACAAGGCTGAATATTCCGCAATAAATCATTGGAACAAGCGGAATCAGAAAGATTCCTATAAGAGCCGCAATTATCGAAATAGGATTCAGTGCGGCAAGAACGCCTATATTTCGTCCGATGGCTATGAAATAGCCAATGAAAACAGCAAGGAGAACCATGAATTCCATAATACTCTCTGCCATATAAGCATATGTGAACTTCGCCATCATGAGATGATGGCTAGGAATAGGCAGCGTAACAAAATGCTCTCTATCCGATGAAAAGAACATTACGCTGAATATAACCAGAATTCCAAAAATCATAGAAAAAGCAGAAAGAATCTGCATCTCAAAAAGCATTCCCCCACCAGGATTTTCAACCTCAATCAGAGCTTCCGTCATAACAAAGCTGATAAAACCCACTATAAGTGTACATGGAATCATAATACCGAGAGCCGCAATGAGAGCCAGCACCTTATAACCAATGCTGTCCGGCATCTGCATCTCAGTATTCTTACTTAAAATTTTAACAAGAGATCTTATCCCTACTACTTTCATAATCATTCACCGACTAACTTCATAAAGATGGCTTCCAGATCTTCGCCTGGGTGCTGGGACTTTAAGTCGTCTACAGTGCCTTGATACAGGTTCTTGCCGTGATTGATGATCATTATGCGGTCGCATAGTTTTTCTGCAACTTCAAGAACGTGAGTTGAGAAAAGAACCGCATTGCCCTTCTCAGCATGTTCTTTCATCATCTGCTTCAGTTCAAATGCAGCAGTTGGATCAAGACCTGTCATTGGTTCGTCCAGAATCCATGCTGGTGGATTGTGGATAAGAGCCGCAATAACCATTGTCTTCTGGCGCATACCATGTGAATATTCCTTCATAGGTCTTCCAAGAGAATCTTTAATTCCGAATCTCTCAGCCAGTTCGTTAATGCGCTCCTCACGAGTTTCCATAGGAACCTTATAGAGATTTGCTATGTAATTAATATATTCAATTCCTGAAAGCTGCAGAAGTATATCAGGATTATCTGCTATATAAGCAAAGCTCTCCTTTGCTTTAATAGGCTCCTTTACAATATCAAAACCATTGATGATGGCATTTCCTTCTGTAGGCTTCAGGATACCTGTAAGCATTTTTATTGCAGTTGTTTTCCCCGCTCCATTCGGACCAGCAAAACCAACTATCTCTCCGGGTTTGATTTCAAAGGAAAGATCATCCACCGCCTTGAAATCCTTACCGTATACCATTGATAAATTATTCGCTTTGATCATACTAAAACTCCTTAAGATCTAGCTTTAAAACATCTTATCCTCTAAACTAAGAACGCGCTTTATCTTCACAGTAGATACACCTATAAATCCTCTTCTCCGGATCTGTCAGATTGAAGATGTGAGGGATGTTTGGTTCGATTGCGGTGATACATCTAGGATTCTTGCACTTCTGAATATTGATAAGTTTCTTAGGAAGAGCAACCTTCTTCTTCTCGATTGTCACACCATCCTTGATGATACTTACAGTAACACCTGGATCAATGTATCCGATAACATCCAGATCGATATCGTACTCATCCTTATCGACCTTAATGATATCCTTCTTTCCCATCTTTTCAGATTTAACATTCTGCATCATTGCCACGCTGCAATCCAGCTTATCCAGCCCAAGATCGTAATAAAGCTTCATGGCATTTCCAGCAGTTATATGATCTAAAACTATTCCATTCTGTATACTATCTATCTTCATATGCCCCTCCCTTACTTAAGTCCTATCAACTTACAGATCAGCGCCATGCGGACAAACTTGCCGTACTTAACCTGACGGAAGTAGCACGCTCTTGGGTCATCGTCAACTGATGGAGAAATCTCATTCACCCTTGGAAGTGGGTGGAGGATAATCATATCTTCCTTGGCAAGCTTCATCTTCTTCTTGTCCAGGATATATGTGTCCTTCAGTCTTACATAATCAGCCTCGTTGAAGAAACGCTCTCTCTGAACTCTTGTCATATAGAGAATATCCAGCTGCCCAATGTTATCTTCAAGGGACTCAACCTCTTCATATTCAAGTCCTGCAGGCTCAATGACCTCTGAAATGATATAGTCAGGAACCTTCAGCTCCTTAGGTGAAATAAGCACAAACTTTATTCCTTCATATCTTGAAAGAGCCTTGATAAGACTGTGGACTGTACGACCAAACTTAAGGTCGCCACAGAGACCAACTGTCATATGATCAAGTTTTCCCTTTTCTTTTCTTATTGTAATAAGATCTGTAAGAGTCTGTGTTGGGTGATTGTGTCCACCGTCACCTGCATTTATCACAGGTACTGGTGATGCCATTGAGGCAAGCTTAGGTGCACCCTCATTAGGATGTCTCATGGCAATGACATCTGCAAAACATCCAACTGTTCTTACTGTATCCTCAACGCTTTCGCCCTTGGACACTGAAGAATCCTGTGCAGATGAAAATCCAATCACACTTCCTCCCAGATCCAGCATAGCTGATTCAAAACTGAGTCTTGTTCTTGTTGATGGCTCATAAAACAGAGTTGCAATCTTTTTACCCTTTGCAATGTCTGCGTACTTTTCTGGGTTGTCGTAGATTTCTTCTCCAAGCGCTAATATTTCGTCTAATTCTTCAAGGGTTAAATCCATTGGATCTATTAAATGCTTCATACCCATCTCCTTTTATAAAAATGACGTGTGGCACCACTTGGGTGCTGCACGTCATTTTGAATTAACATTTTTTAATTAAGTAATACATAACAGCCTTCTCAGCATGTCTTCTGTTTTCCGCTTCATCAAGTATTGTTTCGAGATGTTTTTTCTCAACGCTTTCAGAAATCTCAAAACCAACATGCATTGGCATGTCATGGAAAACAAGAGCGTCACTTCCCTCAAGGAAAGCATCATTAATCTGATAAGGCATCATCTTTGCAAGAGTTTCCTCTTTCTGCTGCTGATAAGCAGGATTGTTAAAGAACTCCATATCTACCCATGTATCAGTATAGATGACATTCATCTTCTTTGCATAGTCGTGAGCTTCTTCCATAGACATTGATGGATCAAGCTCAACATAGTGACCAGTAGCCTTAGCTTCCTCATAGAAGTCATCACCGCAGGCAGTTTTATTAACCAGTGGTGTGAGTCCATAAAGTGTACCCATCTTCATCTTAGCGAAAAACTCAACAAGTGAATTGAATACATTGTTCTTAGCTCCGATGTACATGAAGTTGACATTCAGATTACCAAACTTTTCAACAACTGTAAGTGCATCAGCGAGAATCTGGCAAGGATGGTAAGAACTGTCACAGCCATTGATAAAAGGAACTGTAACATTTTCACCAAACAGCTCAACAGTCTCGTTCTTAACAAGACGTGCCATTATAATATCAACATTTCGACATACATACTTAATCTCAGAAACTGGTTCACCCAGAACAAAATTGGAATCTTCCCAAAGCTGATTAAAATAGCTTCCACCCAGTTCAGTAATACCAGTTGCAAAAGAAAGGAATGTTCTGGTAGATGTCTTCTCAAACAGAGAATAAAGCTTCTTCCCCTCAAGTGCATGAGCATATTTATCAGGATCTTTCTTCATATCCTGCGCAATCTCAAGAATCTCCATAAGCTCTTCAGCAGAGAAATTCTTGAAGTTCAGCATATTTTTCATTTTCATTACCTCTTATAAGTAAGATGCAAGCTTTTCAGCCATATCTGTATGCTCCCAAGGAACATCAATATCAGTACGTCCAAAATGTCCATAAGCAGCTGTCTGCTTGTATATTGGACGACGAAGGTCAAGCATTTTGATAATTCCAGCTGGACGGAGATCAAAGTTCTCTCTTACGATCTCAGTAATCTTCTCATCTGAAAGCTTACCTGTTCCAAATGTATCAATCATGATTGATGTAGGTCTTGCAACACCAATAGCATAAGAAAGCTGGATTTCACATTTATCTGCAAGTCCTGCTGCAACGATATTCTTAGCAACATATCTTGCTGCATAAGATGCTGATCTATCTACCTTTGTTGGATCCTTACCTGAGAAAGCTCCGCCACCGTGACGAGCATATCCACCGTAAGTATCAACTATGATCTTACGTCCTGTAAGGCCAGAATCTCCGTGAGGACCACCAATAACAAATCTTCCTGTTGGGTTGATGAAGTACTTTGTATCATCATCAATCATATCCTTTGGAAGAACTGCATCAAATACATACTTCTTTATATCATCATGTATCTGTTCCTGAGAAACCTGATTACTATGCTGTGTTGAAAGAACTACAGTATCAATTCTTACCGGCTTTCCATTCTCATCATACTCAACTGTAACCTGAGTCTTTCCATCAGGTCTCAGATAACTAAGAGTTCCATTTTTTCTAACCTCAGTAAGCTTAAGTGCAAGCTTATGAGCCATCGCAATAGGATAAGGCATAAGCTCAGGTGTTTCGTTAGTTGCATATCCAAACATAAGTCCCTGATCGCCGGCACCAATTGCCTCAATCTCTTCATCGCTCATCTGATTTTCCTTAGCTTCGAGAGCCTTATCAACCCCAAGAGCGATATCCTGTGACTGCTCATCTATAGCAGTCATAACACCACATGTATCTGCATCGAATCCGTACTTAGCTCTGTCATAACCAATTTCTCTTACTGTATCTCTGACAATCTTCTGAATGTCTACATAAGCATCAGTTGTGATTTCACCCATTACAAGTACGAGTCCTGTTGTACATGATGTTTCACAAGCCACACGACTGTTAGGATCCTGGCGGATCAGCTCATCCAATATGGCATCAGAAATCTGATCGCATATTTTATCAGGATGTCCCTCTGTCACTGACTCTGATGTAAAAAATCTACGTTCCATTGTTTTCATCTCCCTGTGTTTCCAGCGGCCCCATCTACCGCATTATTTACAAAACTTCACAAACCAAGATTATACTAGATAATATAACATTTGTCACGAATAATAATCACAGCAAAAATCTACTTAATCTTACTATAAATATGCTCTCTTACCGTCTTACTCTGACCAGGTGCCAGCTCCTCATAACCTGACTCTTCACCTGGAAGCGGAAGGTTTGGAGCATCAATCATCCATGTTGATGGCTCTGGACAGAAGTAACCCTTTTCACCACCATCATTCCAGATAACCCAGAACTTGAAGTTATCATCCACCTCGTATCGGATTTCATTTCCAGTCTCAATATCTGTCACAATCGCGCCTCTGAATGGAAGTCCATCCACATCATAAGTCTCACAATTATAAACATCATTATCGATAATTTGTTTAACAGGAATCATAGAACCCGTCAGATACTGTCTGTCATGATTATCCAGTGAAATAAAATCACAGGTAGGCAGATTTCTCTGATTGAGTGGCCACTTATCTCCAATAGTAACAAAAAGTCGAGTATCCAGCGGCTTACCATTTGTAGTAAATGGTCCATTTATAGTTGTATGATTACAAACTCCATATGGCAGCTGCTTGTCAGATGTATTCGTAATTGTAAATTCATAACTCATACCATTATCAGAAAGGCTGAATGTATACTCTGCCTTAAAGCTGACTGGGAATGTAGAAAAGAAAGGATCCTTCTCATCATAAACATACTCAGTTCTTGCAATGGCTGTATCATCCTTAACTACAGCCTCAACAATAGTATGCTCTCTCTTATGAAGGAAACCATGAAGCGCTGTATTCTCTCCCTTAATAATAACAGGGAAATGATACTCAGCATCACTGGTCTTAAGTATTCCATCCTTAAGTCTGTTAGGATAAAGAAGAGTTGGGAAACCATAAACCTCAGGACTTGCCTGAAGTTCTTCTACACTAAGACTCTCGTCCTTTCTGAAAAAACTGATGTCGTTTTCCACATCAACCATAGATATGATATTGCTCCCTAAAAATGGAGCAATAGTTGCGGTATATCTTCCAGCCTTTAACTGAATAACATCCTTCTCTTTATATTTTTTTATCTCTGATGTATACGCCATTTTTACATCCTCCGTTCATATATGAAGCACTAGGCAAGTTTTGCTGCAAGTCTCTTGGCAAGAGCAGCCTGGGCATCCGAATCCGGCTCATTCTGTGGCCATCCTATTTTGAAGTCATCATTATCATATCTTGGAATAACATGTACATGGAAATGGAAAACAGTCTGGCCTGCAGCCTCTCCATTATTCTGAACCACATTCACGCCGTCACAATTAAATTCCTCTTTAAGCGCCTTTGCAACCTTCTTCGCAAGCGGAAGAACCTTTGCACTTACCTCATCATCAATCTCAAAAAGATTTGCATAGTGCTGCTTTGGAAGTATTAGAGCATGACCTTCATTCGCAGGACTGGCATCAAGGATTACCGTAAAATCATCATCCTCATATATTTTATTAGTAGGAAAAACTCCATTTGCGAGTTTACAGAAGATACAATCGTCTTTAATCATAGCTTTACCCTTTCATTTATGGTATAAATAATCAAAAACATTTTACGTCAGTAACTTTAATATGTCAAAGTAAAAAAGAACATTAAAAGGGGCTCTGCCTAACTGGCAAAGCCCCTGTCTAACCTAAAAACATTTATATTTCGATTAGAATTTCTACATTCCCATTACCGGCGGCTTCTTTTGTTTTACTGTAATAAGCTTCTCATTCTTCTCAACACTTTCTATGAGATCAAGTTTCTTCTTGTCATCAGAATTAAGTTTTTTCTTTCCTGGTTCAGCTTTCTTATCTGCTGTTTTATCTTTAAGCTTGTAATCCTTATATGACTTAGCAGCCTTTCTCATTCCACGAATTGATGATGCATATTCTGCCTCAGCCTTCTTCATATCAAAATCCGGATTTGATTCATTAGCAAGAATTTTCTGGGCAAGAGTAAGGCTCTTGTCAATAGATGCACGGAAATCCTTATATTGTTCAGAATCCTTAAATGTTCCGCTTGCCTTCTTGGCTTTTTTCTGAAGATCCTCAAGCTGTCTGATTGTTTCATCATCCACTTCATATAATGCACTAAGCTTTGTACTAGTCTTTGAATTATTTATCTGCTTTTCAGGCATGTCAGTAACTCTAGCCTGCTTTCTAATCTCAGGATCCTTTTTAAGCTCAACATCACTCAGCTGAACACTCTTATAAAATGCATCAGCGCCCTTTGAGAAGTCCATTTTTTCGCCCATTGTAGCAGAAAGAGTCTGCTGCTCTGGAATTGGTGTGTTTGGAGGAAGACCAAATGTCTGAAGTATCGTATCACTAAAGAGTCGGCAGGATCTTCCATTTCCATCGCCAAAAGAATGGGCTGACAATGTCATTTGATAAGCAAATGCAGCCAGCTG